>Ga0208373_1000643_pt1 | contig 56625 bp, 50 predicted proteins | sample RifOxyC2_FD_184036 | JGI IMG/M metagenome (GOLD analysis project Ga0208373, IMG submission 184036) | Soil microbial communities from Rifle, Colorado - Rifle Oxygen_injection C2 (SPAdes) | ecosystem: Environmental > Terrestrial > Deep subsurface > Rock core/Sediment | place: Rifle, Colorado...
AGAATTCCTGTCCAAGTGCCAGCGTTGCGGCGAATGCATGAAAGTCTGCCCGACCAACGGGCTCCAACCACTTCTGGCCGAAAGCGGACTCTATGCCATGTTCTCGCCGATTCTGGTCCCGCGTATCGGCAACTGCCGTTACTACTGTAATAATTGCGGCCAGGCCTGCCCGAGCGGCGCCATTCCGGCCATGGAATTAGGAGACAAGCAGGAATGGAAAATAGGCCGGGCCTATTTTGATACCACCAGATGCATACCCTATGCCAATAAAGAACACTGCCTGACCTGCGAAGAATTCTGCCCGGTTCCGGAAAAGGCCATCGAGCATATCGTCAAGGACGGGTTGGAATATCCTTATCTGGTCAAGGAACGGTGCATCGGCTGCGGACTGTGCGAAAAGGTCTGCCCGGTCCAGGGACTGGCGGCTATCCGCGTCTCGCCTCTGAAAGACGCCGAATTGTAATAATGCACCCAGCCCCTCCTAAATAAAAGGGGCGGGATGAAGTTAATATTGCCGTTCCATCAGGACGGCTACAAATATAATCATAGGAGGGGCTGGGTGAATAAAGGTATTCAGCAAATATTCTCCTCCGTTCCGGTCACCTACGAAATAATTAATCATATCCTGACCCTGGGATTTGATACACCGGTCCGGCGCTACGCGGCCAAGCTCGCCGCCTCCGGCAACACACAACGCATAACTCAATGCGGAAAACGCACAACGCAGAACGCACGACTCATTTTAGACGTCTGCACCGGCACAGGCGAAATGGCGCAGTGCTTAAGCAAATATATTGGAAGAAATACTCTTATTATCGCCTCTGATTTTACCCTGCCCATGTTACGCTATGCCCGTCAAAGACAAACATCGCAGGTTCGCTTCACGGCCGCGGACAGCATTCGGCTTCCCTTCAGGGATAATACCTTTGACCTGGTAACCATCTCATTTGCCACCCGCAACATAAACGTCTCGCGCCAGAATCTTCTGGGTTGCCTGAAAGAATTCCGCCGGGTCTTGAAACCCGGAGGCCGATTCATCAATCTGGAGACCAGCCAGCCCTCGTCGTTATTATTAAGAAGAATGCTTCATATCTTTGTCAAGACATTCGTAAAGCCCATCGGTTCAATAATCTCCGGTTCTACACAGGCATACGCCTATCTATCCCAGACCATCCCGCGTTTCTATGATGCGGACAGATTCTCTGAGATTATACTTGAAGCCGGGTTCCAGAAATGTAAATATAAACACTTGATGGGCGGCCTGGCCGCCATACACGAGGGAACCAAGAAACAATAAAAGAGAAACACGAATCACACGAATAAAGCGAATTACACGAATTAATCGACGGCAAATAGATTTCTCATATTATTCGTGACATTCGTCCCATTCGTGATATTCGTGTTCGTATTCTCCTATACTATGAAAAAGTATCTATTCACCCAGCCCCTGCCCCGAAATAATCGGGACTCCGTTGCGACTCCGCGCGCAGGGGCTGGGCTCATCATCCTCATCTGGCTCTGGCTGACCATGGCACTGCTGGCGCTATTCATCAGTCCCTCGACACCACCCTGGGACTTCCTGGACTTTAAAGCACTGATCTTGTTAATAGAGTCATCCAAACTATTCTTCATCGTTATTATCTTCCCACTAATTATAAATAGATTATCACTTAGCACCAACCCTGTCATTGCGAGCGATGGCGCCGTAGGCGCCAAGCGTGGCAATCGCTTCTACTGGCAAGATTGTCTCAAATCATTCATTATCCTCATCCTCCTCTCCTTACCGCTGACGATTATGGCATCCCATCTGGGTGATGTGACTCTGGGAATACTATTACGCGTAAACCTATTACTCTTGTTAATTGCGGGATTTATCTCCTTGCTCTCATTTAGATACTCGCTTATTTATTACCTGGTTGTCTTCCTGCTCTTCGGAGTCGGGCCTATTTTATATTACCTGGTCCTGGAACTTTCCGGGGCATCGTGGGGATTCCTATTCATGATTAACCCCTTCCGCTTATTCTGGAACATAAATAATCCAGAGGCGTTCAACCCGGCCTGGCTGGTCCAGTGCCTGGTTTGGGGGGTGCTTATTATAATTATACTTGAAATAAACAATAAAATCATTAAAGGAAATTAACGGTAAACTGATTTAGCGGATTCTTTATCCGCTCAATCGGTTTAATCTGCTTAATCCGCTTACGAAATTGGTATTTCTATGACCAAACTATTACTTAACTTTCTCTTAATCTACGCCATTATCACGGTCATTACGGCCATTCTCATCCTATGGCGCGGCCGGAAAGACCGGGACGTGATATTAATCATCGCCGGCTCAAGCGCGATTGCCGTCCTGTTATTCTATCTCTTTTACATCCCGGCCATGAATACAGCAAAACAAACTCAATCGTCACCCCTAAGCGAAGCGATGGTCGGGAGCGCACAGAACCAACCGACTCCCCTAAGCGAAGCGATGGTCGGTAGCATTCAGCCGGTGGCTGAAGCGCACCGGGAGACACCGGAAGACCCCAAAGGCCCATTCCCGACAGATGCTACGGCGACTGAAAAGGAGCGGCAAATCGGCCGGCTGTTCAACATCTGGCGTCAATCGGTCCTGACCAGGAACATTACCCAAATCAACCAGTTGGACTCACAGATAAAAGGATGCGGGAACGAGGCCATCCCGTTCCTGACCAAATTAGCCAAGGAAGACAGGAACGAACGGGTCCGGGCATTTGCCACGCGGATATTAGGCAGAATGAATCTATCCGACCTGTTTTCTCTTTTTGTGGAGTTGCTCAAGAATGATACCAGTGCCTTTGTCCGTGAGAACTCATGTTGGTCTTTAAGCCGGTTAGGCAATATCGAGGCGCTTGAGATTCTTCAGAAGGTAGCGGATAGCGACTCCTCAGCCCAGGTCCGTAAAGCGGCTAGCGAAGCAATAGAAAAAATCAAGTCAACTAAATAATCTTACTATTTTGTGTCCACATTCTTAAGGATGAAACTATCCAGGGATGCCTTGGCCGCGCTTTCAATATCCAGATAATAACAACTGACCCAATATTTATCTTCGGATAACTCGGCCCGCTGGTCCGGCTCGTGTTCTACTTCAACCCTCACCGCCCGGACCAGGCAATCTATTGTCGGAATAGAAGGCAAGAATATTTTCAGGTCAAGCAGAGACCCGACCGGGATGGATTCGTGCGCCTCAAACTGCAATCCGCTGGCTGAGATACCAATAGCCACGGTCTTGATTGGCTTAGATGCCAATTCCTGGGGCGCATTCATTGACGCCTTGTAGATTTTGTATTCCACCGGAATCCGCATACTTAACCGTTTGAAAAGCCGGGGCACATTGGTGTCCTGATTTCTATCCTTGTCTTTGGCCGGACGTTTTATTTCTTCTTGTAATAACGCGGTCGGAGCAGATTTTACCGGCGCGCAGGACTCAAGAATTTTAACCGGGTCTGACGGCGTAATCCGAACGACCTCGTCAAAGGTGCTCAATCCGGCGGCTATCTTTGCCCAGCCACCCTGGCGCAGGGTGCGCATCCCGTTTTCCATAGCGGCTGATTTCAGCTCGTCCGCCGGCGCTTTTTGGAGAATCAACCGTTTGACCTTATCATTGAGCATAAAAATCTCATAGATGGCGGTCCGGCCCAGGAATCCGGTAAAGTTGCAGTTATCACAGCCCCTGCCTTTGTAAATCTTAATCGACTTGGGTGTAACATTGTCCGGCAAATCAAACTCTTTCTTAAGCAATTCAAAGGGCACCAGGGTATCCTCAATCTTGCAATCGGGACAGATAGTCCTAATTAATCGCTGGGCAATAAACGCCTCAACCGACGAGGTAATCAGATACGGTTCAACACCCATATCCACCAGCCGGGTGACAGAACTGGCCGCATCGTTGGTGTGAAGCGTGGAGAATATCAAGTGTCCGGTCAGGGCAATCCGGATGGTAATCTCGGCTGTTTCAAAATCGCGCACCTCGCCGACCATCATAATATCCGGGTCGTGCCGAAGCATACTGCGCAGGCCCCGGGCAAAGGTCAGGCCGATATCCGGCAAAACCTGTATCTGGGTAATACCTTCCATTTCGTATTCTATCGGGTCTTCCAGAGTGAGAATCTTGACGTCCTGGGTATTTAGTTTCTGGAGGCAGGCATAAAGCGTGGTGCTTTTTCCCGAGCCGGTCGGGCCGGTGACAAAGATAATCCCGTGCGGTTTTTCCAGCAGGCCACTTAAGGCGTTGACCTCTTCCGGCTCCAGGCCCAGCTCAGCCAGCGAGTAAAGCATCTTGGTGGGCAACAACCGGATAACGATGCTCTCGCCCCAGGGAGTCGGAATGACCGAAACGCGCATATCAAATGTTTCTTTTTCAGTCTTAACTACGCATCGTCCGTCCTGGGGCAGGCGCCGTTCCACAATATTCAAGTTGGACATTATCTTGATGCGGGAAAGGATAGACGGAAAGAATTTCTTCATGGCCGGCGGGATATTCATATTGTAAAGGATGCCGTCCACCCGGTAGCGCAGTTTAACCTTGCCCCGGTAGGGTTCAATGTGGATATCCGTGGCCCGTTTGGTGTGGGCTTCCAGGATTATCTGGTTGACCAGCTTTATAACCGAGGCGTCCTCGGTCTTCTCGGCTGATTCGATGTCCTCGACCCGCTCGTCGGACTGAGCCAGAGGCGATTCGGTGATATTATTCATTCCGTATTTGGACATCTTCTCGACCGTATCAGCCGCGAAACCGTAATATTTCTTGATGGCCTGCATAATCTCGTCCGTAGTGGTCAGAGCCATATCTATCTCGCAGCCGAGTTGGAGCCTCAATTCATCACGCATCCGGATATCCAGCGGAGACGAAACGGCGATGGTAACCTTCTCGTAAATTTTACCGCTGGCATCAGGCGGCGGCGAGATGAATTTGATGGGCATAAATCGATAATAAGCCGCGAATCGAACCGGCACCTTTTTAATCACGTTGCTTTCGACATTCAGATCCCTTAATTTGATAACCGGCAATTTCAGTTCCTCGGAGAAGGCGCGGATAATGGCATCCTCCTGAGCCAGATTGAGATTAATAATAGTCGGAATCAGGCGACTATAGTTCTTGTGTTTCTCTTCTTGGGCCTGTTCCAGCGCCTTATTGGTAATAACACCCTTTTTGACCAGTATCTCGCCGAGAACATTTTCATTCTTGACCATAATTACTCCTTAAAGCGTAGAGCATAGGGCTTAGAGCGTATAGTCCTCTATGCTCTTTGCTCTATGCTACTTTATTTCGCCGCGCCAATCATATAGAAACTATCGACCGAGCGTTTATCAAGTTCGCCGGAAATTATTTTCTCTATGCCCTCAAGGGTCTTTTCCAAGGGCACGTATTCGCCTTTTTTGCCGGTGTAGAGCTCGCCGCTGAAAAACGGCTGGGTCAGGAAATTTTGTATCTTGCGCGCCCGTTCGTAGGTCAGCCGGTCTTCCTTGGAAATTTCCTCAACCCCAATGACCGCCACAATGCGCTTTAACTCCTCATACTTATTTAATATTTTCAGAACCTCCATAGCAATATTATAATGCCGATTTCCCACAATGTCCGGGTCCAACGAAAATGATGAGGAAATCAGCGGGTCAATAGCCGGATAGAAACCGGCCTGAACCTTTTCTCTGGAAAGAACGATGATAGAATTAAGATATCCAAAGGTGCAGACCACAGCCGGGTCGGAAAGGTCGTCAGCCGGGATATAAACGGCTTCAATAGCCGTGATAGAACCCTCGTGAGTGGAGCGGATTCGCTCCTGGAAGGCGCTCATCTCAGCCAGCAGGGTCGGCTGGTATCCGGTCTCGGACGGCGTGCGCCCCAACAATGTGGAAAGCTCACTGCCGGCCTGGACAAACCTGAAGACGTTATCCACAAAGAGCAGAACGTCCTTGCCGGCTTCCAGGAAATGTTCGGCGATGGTTACGCCGGTCTGAGCTACTTCAAAGCGGGCGCCGGGCGATTCGTTCATCTGCCCAAATACGAGAATGACCTTTTCCAGCAGGTTTTGCTCTTTAAATTCATAATAAAGCTCATTACCTTCACGGATACGCTCACCCACGCCGGTGAATATGGGAATGCCCTGGGTTTTGCCGACAATATTATGGATGATTTCCATGACCAGGATAGTTTTGCCCACGCCGGCGCCGCCCAGCAGCCCGATTTTACCGCCCTTAACCAACGGGAACAGCAGGTCAATCATCTTCATACCGGTTTCCATAATCTCGTATTTCAATGATTGGCGCATAAGTTTTATCGCCAGATGCGGCGCGATATGTATCGGTTTACGCGTCTGGCTTTTAATTTCGCCCTTGTTATCAATCGGATCTCCCAAGACATTCATCAATCGGCCGAAAACCTCATTGCCGACCGGCACCTCAATGGGCCGGCCGGTTGCCTCGACCGAAGTATTTCTCTGAAGGTCATGGGTCTGGGCCAGGGCAATACAGCGGGCGATATTGCCGCCCGGATGCTCCACCACTTCCAGCGGCACCCGGCGGTTATCGTAAGTCATGGTGAACATCAATTCATAGATAGCCGGAAGCGCGACGTCTTCCGGGAATTTCACATCCACCACCGGCCCCTGAATCGCAACAACTTTTCCTGTATTCATATAATTTAGACAACGGGATTTAACTGATTAAACAGATTTCCACATTCCGCTAAATCCGTTTAATCCTGTTGTTATCATTTTCGTCCCCATTCGTAATTCGCCCATTCGCAATTCGTAGGGCTACGCGTTACGCAACTTCTTTAAGGTCACCATCCGGCCGCCAAAGATATCCCTAATCGTCCGGTCGGTAATTTCATGCTTACTGCGGAAATATTGCGACTGGATACCCTTTTTCATATCGGTTAACTCCTGCATTGAGCCGTCCAGATGCATACTCCGGGCCGCGAATTCGGATAATTTCGCCTGCCAGAAGATATCGTAAATCTTATAAGCCAGATACGTTTTAAGGAGATAATCCAACACCTTATGAGACGACGGCTCGAATAAGAACCTCGTTCTTGTCCGCAACTCATTAACCGGCCCGTCAGTTGTCGCCGGAGCTGTCGAATCTTGCCCTGCCGCCTCTGGCGAGCCTCGCCCATCGGGGCGGGAGAGCCCGTCAGGGCTCGAAGGGTCGCTCTTAAATAAATGCCCGCAGGGCACCAGAACATCGGTGGCTATTTCCTGATGGGCAAAAGAGATAAACTTCGGGTAGCTGATTACCACCCGGCCGACTTTATACTTCCAGCAACTGGCATAGATATAATCCCTAACCTTTTCGGCTAAAGAGAAATTCATATCCGGGCCCATCCCGGGCAGGAATTCGAATTTATACCCTTTCTCCTCCAGCTGGAGATATCCTTTTTCGCCCAGCGCCAGAAGATGGAGTTCATCATTTTTGCGAATCTCTCTCAAACCCGTATCGACCACTTCGGTATTCAATCCGCCGACAAACCCCATATCCGAAGTAATCACCACCAGGATAACCTTATCCCGCGGATTAGTCAGGAACGGATGTTGCGCCCCGGACGAGAATATCTTTAACAAATCCTCCAAGGCCGCCACATATTTCTCTTGCACGGTCTGCATCTTACGGCGATTAAACAACGACTGGAATTCAAATGTCGCGGTCTTTTTGAGGATATCCATCAATTCGCTCATCTCGCGGTTGAAAACCAGGTCTTTCTTAAGTTCTGAAATAGTCTTCATACTCTCCGCTATCCGTCATTCCTACGAAAGCAGGAATCCAGACTCTTTATAATTAATAGATTCCCGCCTGCGCGGGAATGACAACCAAGAACATTTTACTTCTTCTTAAAGAACTCCATTATCGCCTTGTCCAACTGCTCAGTTATATCAGCCGAAAGCTTCTTGGTATCCTTTATTTTCTGCACCACCTGAGGGTAGTTCTTATTCAAAAACCCCATAATATTTAATTTAAACATGGTTACGTCATTAACCGCCATCAGGTCCAAGATTCTTATCTTAAAAGCATAGAATATCACCGCCTCTTCTTCCACCGTCAGCGGTTTATATTTATCCTGCTCGAAAAGAATCGTCAGTATCTGTCCCCGTTTCAGTTTGGTCTCCACTTCCGGCGAATATCTGGTCCTCAGCCGGGTCAGTTTGAGCAGCTCACGGTATTGGATATATTCCAACCGAAGCATTTTGGAAACCTCCTTGATAGCCGGATGCTGGGCCTTGCTGCCCACGCGGGAAATACTCAAGCCCATATCAATGGCCGGTTTAAATCCTTCGTAGAACAACGAAGTGGAAAGATAGATTTGCCCGTCAGTGATGGAAATAAGATTAGTCGGGATAAACCCGGTAAAATCACCCTGGATGGTTTCAATAATCGGCAAAAAGGTCATCGTCCCCGAGCCCAATTCCTTTCTCAATTGGCCGGCTCGCTCCATCATTTGGGAATGAATATAAAATATATCGCCGGGGTAGGCCTCGCGTCCGGGCGCCCGTTCCAGCAGCAACGCAATCTGGCGGTAGGCCCAGGCGTGGCGGGTCAGGTCGTCAAAAACGACAAAGACGTTCTTGCCGGAGAACATAAAATATTCGCCCAATGCGCAGGCCGTATAAGGCACTAAATACTGGGCATTGGCCGAATCAGCGCCGGTGGCCTCCACCACAATAGTGTAATCCATCGCCCCGTGTTCCTGGAATAACTGGACCGTCTTCAGCAAAGAGGCCTGGCTTCTGCCGATACAGCAGTAGATGCAAATAACGTCTTTGCCCTTTTGATTAATGATGGTATCCATGCCGATGGTGGATTTGCCGATCATCCGGTCGCCGATGACCAATTCCCTCTGGCCCCGGCCGATAGGAATGACCAGGTCGACAATCTTGATGCCGGTCTCTAAAGGCGTATCTACCGGCATCCGGTCAATCACGCCGGTGGCTTCCCTGAATACCGGATAAAAATCATCGGGTTTGATTGGACCTCTGTTATCCATCGGCTCGGCCAGCGAATTAACCACCCGGCCTAAATAACCGTGCCCGACCGGCACCCGGAATGGCTCTATCCGGCTGGTTACTTCTTCGCCGGAAGATACTGAGGTCTCGTCGCCCATGACCAGCGCCCAGACATCCTTTTCGTTAAATCCCATAACAATGCCCTTGGTGCCGGATGCAAAATGAATCATCTGTGAATTGATGCAGGATGAAAGTCCCTCTATCCGGGCAATGCCCCGGCGGACATCCTTGACCGTCCCAACCTCTTTAACCTCGACTAATTCCCGCCCTGCTGAAGCGGGGCGAGGCTCGCCCGTATGGGCGGCGGGCATAACCATAGAATTAATTCCTCATCCCGGCCAGAATTTCCTTGAGCCGGTTATTCAGGGTGGCGTCTATGACCATGTCTCCTATTTTAATGGAAACCCCGGCCAGATATTTGCTATCCGCCGGCTTCTCTGTAAGCTTCAAGAATTTAGGCGCTATCCCGGAAAACAACTCGTTCAACGACTGTTTCTGGTGCGGGGTCAATGCTAATCGGGATGATATCTCCACCTCGCCCTTACCGGCCGCTAATGCCTCCCGGATGTTTTCGGGATTAAGCGACTTTATTTTCTTCATTGCCTCATCCAGAAGATACTGGTGCATCCCGGTAACCATTTTGTCCTTGAAATCAGATGTGGCAAATAACTTATTTATCACCTCTTCGGCAAATCCGGACACCCGTTCGTTGGTTGAGCGGTCCAATTCGCTCTTCAGGTCTTCAACCTCCTGGCGGGCATCGGTTAAAATGCCCTCTTTTTCCTTTTCGGCGGCCGTTACTATCTTGTATTTCATCTCGGCGATTTCATTCTCCATCTTTTCCTTCATCTTTTGTATCTCGCCGGATGCCTCGGTTACTCGTCTCTGGTATTGGGCCTCGGCCTCGTCAAGTTTCTTCTTTAATTCCAATTCACGCTGGAGGTTATCCTGGTTAATCCGCTTGAGCCGCTCTATGGCCGTATTTGACTGGCCCGAAAGGACCATCCTCAGCAAAAGCGCCAGAACGCCGGCCACCACAACAAATCCCACTACCAGATAAATACTTAATTCCATAATTTAATTAATTAGCCCCCCGTCTTAGGCACAAACAGGTTAAACACCACCAGGAGCGAAGCAAAGGCAATCGCCACAGCAAAAATAAAAGCGATAATCATGGCCATTTGAATCTTAGGCGCGGCTGAAGGATTGCGGCCCAGGGCCTGAATACTGGCATAACCCACCATCGCAATGACAAATGAAGGACCCAAGCTGACAATAAGGAGGACCAAGATTAAGGCAACTGTTTCTTGCATTATAAGTAATATACACCATTCCCACCTAAATCTCAAGAAAAATATGTAATTTACCCCCACACCAATCTAGTATGAAGCCGTATCATAGATTTTCACGCCCTACACATACCTTTTTCTCGTACTCGTAAGAAATTTGCTTATAAGGATTGGTGTGGGGGTGAATTCCCGCTCACATAAGCATGTCTTAGAGCCAGTTAGGACCCCGATTGTTTCGGTCCCTACGGACCGCCCGGGCCTACGCCCCCCGATTGTTTCGGGGTAGGGGCGGGGTACGGGCGTGTTCGTATTTTATCCTACATACTCCATACTGGATACTACATACTACCCTACACCACATACCCTAATATATATATCACCAGTTCAGTAGAGTTTACCCCCACACCAATCTAGTATGAAGCCGTATCATAGATTTTCACGCCCTACACATACCTTTTTCTCGTACTCGCAAGAAATTTGCTTATAAGGATTGGTGTGGGGGTGAATTCCCAGCCACATACGCCTGTCTTAGAGCCAGTAGGCGCACATTCGTTACACTCAGTGTAAACTCAGCAACGTACTGGCTCTTAGATCCTGAGTGAAACGAAGGGCCACATTAAACCCCTGTGCGAAGCACTGGTCGGACAGCATTTAGCCAGTGGCTAAAGCGCACCGGGTACATGTATCATCTACACAACATACCCTAAAATGTAAATCACGAGTTCCGTGGAATTATTCCCGCTAACGTAGGCCTGCCATAACAGCGTCCTATCATCCGCCACCGGCATCAGGACCGAGCCGCCGTTACTAATCCCCGGCGCATTAACCGGCGGAGCCATGACTTGCAGGGCATACTCCGCACCCAGTTGTCGAAAGATGTATGCCATCATCCCGCCATCAGTATAACTTTGGTTGATACAGGCGATGGAAACAATCACGCCCTTGGTGCCAACCGGGATGATTGCGGAAAGGTCAACGCTGGCCGGTTGGGTGGTGGCAACAATCCCGCCCTGGTCCAGGGCCGTGGCCGGCGCCGGAAGCATCGTCAGCGTATCGCCCCCGCCGCCCGGCACAAACGACAGCTTCTCCGGAGTAACCGCGCCGTTAGCGATTTTCTCGGTTATCACTGCATTTGCCGCTATCTTATCCGATTCGACACTCCCCGTTCCGAGTTCCGCACTCGTCAAGGGCGGTGTCAGCGGTCTGCTAGGCACAGAGAACGATAACTTCTCCGGCGTAACCGCGCCATTGGCTATCTCGCTGGTCCCGACTGCGTTAGCCGCAATTTCCGATGAACCCACCGCATTAGCCGCAATCTTGGCGCCGGTTATGGTATTGGATGCGATTTTGGCCCCGGTGATTGAGTCGTCCTTGATTTTATCCCGGGTCACAGAATTGTTCTGCAACTTGGCCTCGCTTACTGATGCGTCAGCGATTTCCACCGTAGCTACCGGCGGTGTCAAGGGCCGACCCAACACGCCATCGCTGATTTTATCCCTGGTGATGGTCCCATCCGCAATCTTGATGCCGGTAATAGCCCCATCAATAATCTTGGCGGTGGATATGGACCGGTCGGCCAGCTTGTCTATGGTCACCTGTTTTTCGCCGATGTGCTCGGTCTTGATTGAACCCTCCTTTATTTTCTCTGGCGTTACCGCATCGGACGCCAGTTTGGATTCGGTCACCGCGTAAGTAGCGATGTTGCCGGTCTTTACTTCCATTGGTTTTAACATATAAAACCTCTCTTAGAGGCTGTTAATCCGTCAGGATGTTACAGCCTCTTAGACCTCGCCAAAGCCCTTCGGGGCGTCGGCGGGCATTCATTGTTATACAGCGTGGTCGGGCCCCGCCCCCAATGGGAGCGGGACCACTCACGCTTAACCGCCTACGGCACGGACACCTGGATTTCCAGGAACATCTTGCCGTCTATCAGGACGTAGTCGCAATGGCTTGCGCCGCCCGTGGCAAATGGCACGTATGTTACGGAATCCTGCAACCCGTTGATTATCGAATTGAGAGCGTCGTTTTCCTTCAGCATCACGCTGGGTTGGAAATCGCCTTCAATAATAATCACGCCGCTTCTGGTCAGTTGCTGGGCCAGGGCCGCCTTAAGCGCGCTCCTGGTATCCGGTGTGGTCTTAGCCACGTTCACCGGTCCGCCGGCCAGAATCTGGTCCGCCCCGCGGATATGCCGTTCGGTGGTCGGGTCATCGGTCAGCCATAACGGGGCAATGCCCGTAATGGATTTGCCGATGGTCTTCTCGCCGGTAAACGGCAGGCACCATTTGGCTGTCCGGGTGCTGTAGTTGTCCACCGCGTTATCCACGCTATCCTTATAGCGTTTGGCCACCTCGCCTTCGACCTCCTCAAATAAGCGGATTAGTTTCTGCTCATATTTGCTGAAGGTATCCAGCGCGTGCTTGGCCTGTGCCTTAACGATTTCATCCCGGGTCTTGCCGCTCCGTGAGCGGAAGGTGGATGACGGGAAAGGCGAATAGGCCTCGGAAGACGGACCGGCCATCTTGGTCTTATAGTCCATCTCGTTGCGGATGACTTCCCATCGTTTCTGGTTGCCGCTGTCGGCCTTGTCCTTGGTGGACTGGCGCCAGTCGTTGCTCATCCGTTCCGGCACGCTGGTCAAATCCAGCGGCACGAACAACAAAGCTTTACTGATTGTACCCATGTTGTTTTCACCCCCTCAAAAAATGTTAAGTCAGCCGGTTGCATCAGTTCCGCAAATATCGCGCGCTATTTTCGGGCACATCCTGTTGCCAAATAACCGTCTGGCGTTTGTTCTAAAAATTCATATATTTCGCTTATGGGCACGATACCTCCCATAGTCGTTATTAACTGGCCGTTATAAACCTTCACCCATACTGCTATTCCAATCACTTCAAAGGTTCTGGCGTCGAATACCGGCCCGCCTGAATTGCCCGGTAAAATTGGTGAAGTCACCTCCCAATGGTCTGATTCGACAACCGAGATAATCCCGGCTGAAGGTCTTGGAGTGAGCCCGAGAGAGCACCCTACGGTATATATGGGCGAAAAGACGTAAGGCCGGTAGCTCTCAGGGGCTAATTGCGCCCTTGCCACAGGGTCGCGGGAAGGTTTGAGCAATGCCAAATCTCTTACGGTGTCGGTTATAACCACGATTGCATCCTGTATCGTGCATCCGGTATCGCTATATATCTCAACCGTAACCTCTGATTCATCTCCTACCACGTGAGCGGCTGTAAGCACATAAAACTGAATAACTGAAGAACGAAGTGACGAAGAAACTGGTTCTTCCGTTTCTTGGTTCTTTAGTTCTTTCGTTTGAATCACAACTCCGGAGCCGGTGCCGCTGGGTGAATTAATCCTTACTGTTGGATACAGTAATTTCTCATATTCTTCCTGGTACGGGTTTCTGACAACAGGATTTAACGGATTACGCGGATTAACGATTACCACCATTTCCGTATCTGGACTGTCCACCCTATACGCTCTAAGCTCTATGCTCAAAGCTAAAGCAATCGCCAACAACCCATAAACAATCAATCTCCATTTCATATTCATACCCTCCGAACCCGCATAATTAGCGGTTTCCGGCCGGGAGCTCATTGGCTCCCTCCACCCTATAAGCCATCGAGAATCGGTTTTGTTACAAAGAATCTGATATTTTGATGAAAAAAGTTAGTTTAGGGGGGTGCCGGGGGGTACTCCCCGGGGGGCGGATAGGGGGTAGGGCATCTAGGGACTGGGGTAAGAGCGCCATGCCTATGGGGTCTGGGCGTTGCACCTATGGGGTCTGGTCATCATGCCTATGGGGTATGAGCACCACGCCTAAGGGGTATAGTCATCACACCTAAGGGGTATGGTCATCACGCCTATGGGGTATGGTCATCACACCTATGGGGTATGGTCATCATGCCTATGGGGTATGAGCATCGTGCCTAAGGGGTCTGGCCACCATGCCTATGGGGTATAAGCACCAAGCCTATGGGGTATGGGCATCGTGCCCAAGGGGTATGGTTATCGCGCCTAAGCCCTATGGGCCAGGGGATGCGGACCAGCGGAAATTAGCCGTGCTGAAAACCACCATCCTGGCCGTCAGGCAGTATGTGAGGTATTAGGAAAACGATGCCCTGTAATACAGTTAATTTAGGGATTAGCCGGAGGGGTGGGTGACACCGAACTAAACTGTTTCTTCAAAATGCACCCCAATTTACCATAGCCAGAAAGGTTAAGACATTTAACATTAACCCAGTATTTGTTTTTGCTTATCCAATTAGTAATAAATTCGTGCTCTACATCATAAGAATCCCCGAGTTTACTAGTCCAATTCCCATTGGGCAATTGCCTTGCCACGTGTTCAGGTTTCCCATCTTTACCAACATAAATAGCTATTTTTTGGTAACCATTTTCCAGATCTGCATTATGACAATGCCTATAACCTAAAGTTGCATAAGCGGTAATAAAAGATTCTAATGTAAACTCACGAGGAATATTCGGGGGCCAAAAATAAATATTCATGGGATCTGGTTCCCACCGACGAGTGTTTTCTTCTGCGGCCCAGGCAAAACAATTATAGTCAATAGTTTCAGGACTTGTAACAACAGGAAATGACATAAATTACCAGCTAATATTATTTTCTCTGGCCCAGTTTAGCCAAAATTGAGTCATTTGACGAATATTACCACGCTGACTTGGAGGCACAGGATCTTCACCCGTTATTGCCTTAAGCGCCCAAAACCAATGATTTGGTTTTGTTTCAAGCTCACGAACTATTAAAGGAATAGCTTTTTCCCCCATGCCAATTATTTGCTGATACGCTGGATGCATTACTATTTCAGTGACTAAAGAAAGATGTTGAGCTTCAGATTGCCACTTGGAAGTAAGCGCATAAAATTCTTGAATCCAAGTACGCCTTGATGCAGGAGCGGAAAAATCTCTTATCGCTTTATCGTTCTCCTCTATTGTCACCTGAGATTCCCTGCTATACCCACTTGGTTGAAACACAGTTAAAGAAGGCTTAAAAAATGCGACACCACAATTACCATTACTCATTTAAATAACTCCTCTGTCTTGTTTGTAAGGCTCTTAATAAAAATACTATATTCAAATTCGTGTAAATTCTCAAGTGATTTCCAAATAGTATCTGTTTGTAGTTCAAACGGCTGTTCCATATAGACATCAATATCGAATATTAAAGGTAATTTATTAGTCTTCTCGTCAATTTTATCAACCGTTTCTGTAATAATAGCCATTGCCTTTAGATCGGGGTCTGGTATCACCAATCTCATAAATAAGCCGGAAAGAGACTTGGGTATTCCATCACCAATTAGGGGAACCGTTTTAATATATTCTCCAAAGTCTTTAAATGGAAGAGGAATATCTATACGATTTATATATCGAAGAGCTATTCTGATAACTTTAGTGGGTTTAGCAACTTCCACATAATGTTGCCAAAGCTTCTTGGCTTCCCCACTAAAATCTCCCCAATTAGTATAAGGTTTAAGCTTATTAAAAGTAAATCCATCTAATCTTGCCTGAACTATTCTTTTCTTGTCAGTCGGACGGAATAAATATCCATCTGGTTCCCCCTTAGGGGAAACAACCTCTGGACAATTACCCGCCTTTATTTCAAAGCCAGCTTGCCATATTATTCTCTCCTCTTTTATCGGGAAATCGCTTTTTATTCTTTCGTGGAATAATGCCAAAGTTGCCAAATTAATTTCAGGGGAAAGGGTACATCTAATATCCAATAACGCTTCAACTATAGGTGCGTTCGGAAAATGAATATGATCGGACATAATCTAACCTTATCAAACAGCTATCTTATTGTCAATAAAAATAACATCATTATCCGATTCCATGCCGTACCCTATGAATTATATTTTATATTGTTTTTTTGCCACCCAGAATGGCTTTTCGCCAGCCTTTAGAACTAATATATCAATTGCACCACCTACTGTTTTGGGACGTTGCTGGAATCTAAAAGATTCAATTGTCGTCCTAATTGCATATATTGAGAAATCGACAGCATCTTGTAGCGTAAAAAAGTTAAAAGGAATAGGAGCTGGATTTAAATCAATCCATTGATTATTTTGGTTCAGTTTTATCGGACTAAGTAATCTGGACATAATTTCTGTTTCACCGCCCCAATTTGCGCCAAACTGATTTTGTGGGGTATTTATTTTTATGGATGTTTTTTTCGGTATATCAATATGGTAAGTATGGGGCGTGGAAACCCCCTGCTCTATTTTGAACCCTGAAACATAAAAATAAATATTGGGGAAATTATATGGCTGGCCAAAGAAATCTAAAAGTAGTTGAGGAATTTGATCTACTTCTGTTGAGTCAGTAATCTTATTCTCAATAAATTGATTAATAAATCCCGCAATAGGTATCCCTTTAATATCAGCTGTTCCACATGTACTAATACCAAATTTGTCTTTTACAAGAAACACTTTATCATTAGAATCACTTGCTGTTATGGTATGCTTATAATTTTGTTGGGGGATTCCCTCTTTTGTTTCATATGTTAAGCTTAATCTGCTATCTGCAGCTAGTACAATACCTTCGGGCACAAAAACTGTGATTACAAGAGACATATATTTTTCCTCTCTAAATACTTAATTTCTTTGTGTGAATTTTGGGAACACCTTATTTCCCCTACCCCCTGACCTCCGCGTATTCGCTTTCGCGGTCGCTGCGGCGTTCATGCTTAGCCAGGCAGATATAGGTTTCCTTATCGTCCTTGGCGATGACGAGTTTGTTTTCCTTGGCCAGCCAGCCATAGGCCCCGTATGCCGTGGGCGCATCCAGATTGGTCAGTCCGGGCAGGTCTTTTAAGTTGACCGCGCCCAGCTTGGACAGGCATCTCCAGACCACGCCGGCCGGCGCGCCGACCTTGACGTCAGCCGTGATGATTTTCGCCTCCGGCGCTAATTGGCACAGGGCGTCATTAGCCGGAACCAATATCTTTTTGAGTTCGTCCAGCAATGTCTTCATCTTTGCCTGAAATTCCGGTTGGCCAGCGCGTTTGTCCGCCACAGCCGATGCCCAGATATGTTCGTATTCGAAGAACTTTTTCCGGCAGTCGGCGCACTGCCTGAGATGCCCGAACAGCTTCTTCTCCTTGGCTGGAGTCAGGAATGTCGCATCGCCCGTGGCATAGTCAACTATATCCATCTGGAACTTTTTGCATTGCTTATTCATACATTAATCTCCTCGTAACCACAGATTAACACAGATATACACAGATAATTAGTGTTTATTCGCTTCACTGCGGTATTCGTGTCATTCGCTCTTATTCGTGTGATTCGTGTTCTCCTTCGTGTTAATTTTCCGTGCGCTCCCCGAAAGTATTCGGGGTGCTTCGTTTCACGCTTCGCTTAGTTCGCAGTCTCTGCGGAGTTCGCTGTCGCTACGTTGGCTACTACCTATGGAATCCTATTCTGGGCTTGGGTTTTGTTTCTTCCACCATCAACTGCCGGATGGCAGTAAACACTATCTTAAACTGGCTGTCATATGTCTTTTCCATTCCGTCTATCTTGCGTTTTAGAGCGGTATAAGTTAATATTTCCCGCCTGAGATTGGTGAAAGCCCGCATAATCTGGATATTGACCAGGATGGCTTTCTTGCTGTTCAATACGCTTGAGAGCATCGCGACTCCTTGCTCAGTAAATGCATATGGAAAGTATCTGCGTCCGCCCCAACTTGAGGTGCCAATTTGGCACCTCAAAAAGCTACGATATTCCTGCTTGGTTAACTCAAACATAAAGTCCTCGGGGAATCTTTCTATATTTCTTTTGACCTGTCTTTTCAACTGCTTGGTCGGCACGCCGTAGAGCAATGCCAGGTCTTCATCAATCATTACTTTTTTACCCCTTAAATGTAATATTTTATTTTCTATCTTCTCAATCGGAATCAGTTGGTTCATATTGCTTATATCCTTATTAATATCCGTAATTCCGGGGACATACTCATCGGCTTAATCAGTTATATCCGCTAAATCAGCTTACGCAGTTTTATCTCTGAGCATTTCCATTATCCGGTAAAATCTGATTCTTAGTTTGCCCGGTGTCCAGCCCTTAAATTCGTCCTGTTGCAGTATCTCTTGGTAGGTCAAACCCTGACGTTTTAATTCAAATATCCGTTGGTCCGCCGGTTCAAGCCCTGATAATAGCAAATTTAACTTATTTGTCAATAGGTTTTGGCTTTCTTCATCGTCCTGAGTGGCCGGCCGTTCGGCTTCCACATCCTCAGGCAGTGATTTGGGGAACCGGACTGAAAATGGTTCGGGCTGGCGCTTGAGTTTGGCAATGGCCTGCCGGGCCCGGTTATGGGCAATGCCCCAGAGCCAGGCCTTGAACGAACCCGGGCCTTTAGACTGGAATGCGCGGATGTCCCGGAAGGCGGTAAGCATGACCTCCTGCAAGATGTCCTCGATGGTCGGGTCGTCCGAGGAGTGAATCAATTGGCAGATATATTGCCAGAGAAGCTTCTGGTAGCGCTCCAGGAGCTTATCCAGGGCAGAACCATCGCCGGCCAGATACTGCGAAACCAATTCTTCATCACAACAACTGTCTTTAGGCATATACCGCCTCCGAGGATAAAGTTCAGATAATTCATGCTCTATCTATAATTATCAATTATCGTCGTCCTCGTATCGGCTGACCGCATTATCCCACGATCCGTCCCATTCCCCCTCGTCCGAAACCCGATCCGGATTGGAACTTTCCCGGCGCAGATAGGGTAGGTTAAGTTTTGGCGGGATGGGATGTATCTTGAGGTAATCTTCAAACGGCGCCTGGTTCAGGGCCAAGCGCAGTATCTTACAGGCCAGGTCCCGGTCTTTCCTGATATGGGAATAATGATCAACGATGCGCTCCGGCATGGATGCGGCCTCAGGGTTGTTGCTATCAACCTGCTTTATCTTTTCCCGGCCGGACCATTCCAGTACAGCCATGATAAGCTTATCAAACAACACGGCCGGTCCCCGGGCCTTCTTTTGCCTGTATTGCTCCCCTATGTCATAAAGGCCCTGGACCAGTTTCTTAATAAGCATAATTCCGCCTCCTGGATTGTGATTTTACCAATACCCTCTCCATATATATGAATGTTTGAGACCCCCATTTTACTGCAATCAATATCCATTTTGTTCAATAAAATCAGGCCTTTCTAAGTACTCGGGTTCCCGGTATTGCTGACTACTGTTTCCTGTCTACTGACTACTTCCTCCATATATATAAACGAAATTGAGGCCTATTCGGATCTATAAATCTCAAATTTTATATGATTTTTTGAAGGGCTTGCCGGTTCGCTCCGCTCCAGCGGGTGCTCGCGGTCTCTGGGGATTTCGGGGGACGCCTTACCGAATTATTGAATTGAGTATGATGCCCCCCGAACTTTATTCACTAAAAACAGGGAAAAATCAAGCGAGCTTAAGGAGTATCTCCAGGCCCTTTCGAAGTTTCGGCTCGGACACGGCGTATGATATTCTGAAGTGGGTATCCTGTTCTGAGAATGCCTTGCCCGGAACAATCAGGACGTTATTCTGGGCGGCTTTCTTGACAAACTCCGAGGCATTGTTGCCCGGTGCCTGAGGGAATACGTAGAACGCGCCCTGGGGCTTGACCATATTAAATTTGGGCTTGAGGGTTTCGTAAACGATGTCGCGCCGCCGGTGGAATTCCTTGATAACCGCGGACATGTCCGTATCCAGGGCGACAACTCCGGCCTTCTGGAACGGTCCCGGCGCGCAGATAAATGACCATTGCTGTAAAATAGCCATTCGTTCAATCAGCTCTGCCGGACCGGCCGCATAGCCCATCCGCCAGCCGGGCATCCCATAGGCCTTGGAGAATCCGTCTGCCAGCAATGTCTTCTCGTAATATTTCACCGCGCTTTCCACCTCGGTGCCATAAACAAATGTCCGGTAAATCTCATCCGAAATAAGCAGCAGATTATTCTTTTTACAGATATCCACCACCATCATTATTTCATCCTTGGAATAAACTACGCCGGTAGGATTGCAAGGCGTGGTGATAATGATGGCCTTGGTCCGGGGCGTAATGACCTTTTCAAAGGCCTCGCGCCTGAGCTTAAAATCCGGATAGGTATCAGCATACCTGACAATCCCGCCGGTAACATGGACGATGTGCTTATACATGGCAAAGTACGGGTCGGTAATTATAACCTCGTCGCCATCATCCAGGATAACCATCATGCACAGGACAATGGCGCCGGCCACGCCTGAAGTGACCATCAGCCCGCCCGGCGCGAATCCGAATCGCTGGGTAAACCGCTGAATAAGTTTATCGCGTAATTCCGGAATGCCCTGGGTGGTAACATAGCGGTTGAATCCCTGCTTGATGGAATCAATGGCGGCGTTTTTGACAACGTCAGGCACTTCGAAATCCGGCTGTCCGATGGAAAGATCAATCGGGTCCTTGAGGGAACGGGCCAGGTCAAATGCCTTCCGAATTTCAGATGCCTCTATCTTAAGCGCGCGTTTAGAAAGCATGTACAATAAATCACAAATATTAATGTATCAGAAACCAAAACAACATTCCGGATAATCCATTAGGCAAAGTGGCTCGCCACATTAGAAACAAAGGGCCAGCGGTGTCTATAATAACATTTTACTCCCGCCCCGATATTACCGCGCCTACCGGCAGGCAGGCATCCGGGCGGGATAAGAGCCTGTAACTCGCTTCGTTCGTAACAGGCTCTAAATGGCGAGGGCGAGGGGACTCGAACCCCCAACATCCAGCGTGACAAGCTGGTACTCTAGCCAAGTTGAGCTACGCCCCCGTTAGAGCCAGTTAACGACAAAGGAGTGTTACTGGCTCTTACGTCCCGATAGCTATCGGGACTTATTTATCAAGCGTTCAATATACTCCTTGCTTTTCTCCGCCTTTATTTCATTCTCCCGCTTCTGAGCAAATTCCCTGGTAGCGCATTCTTCAGAGTAAACTATTTTCCAAGGCCTCTTCCCGCTGGTAAATCTGCTTCTACCGCTATTATGCCTCTGCAATCGCTCCTCTAAATTTCGCGTCTGCCCTATATAAAAACTATTGTCCTTTATGCTTTTTAATATATAGACGTAAAAAGCCATTTATCGTTCCCGACCCTCGGGCCGGGATAAGAAACTCTAATTCGCGCAGTTTATCCCGCCCAAGCGGGGCTCAAAGAGTTTCTAATGATCCACGCCCCCGATAGCTATCGGGACCATTATTTCCTTTTTATTTATTATTATGTTATTATTGTCAAGAAAAATAGTAACAGGATTTGGCAGACGAATCTTAATCTGCGAAATCAGTGGAATCGGTGGTTAACTTCTTCCTCTTCAGGAATGATAACGACGTCTGCCCATAATTCCTCAGGTCAACCCTTTTCAGTTGCCCCACCATATTCAATGCGTCTTCATCAATTTTGTTGCTTCGGTGCTCTACGATTATCATCCCGCCTTTAGCCAAAATATTATTTTCGGCTACCTGGCTGATAACCCCAAATAACTTTTCCCGCTCCGGCCCAGCGTCATAGTATCTGTAAGGCGGGTCAACGAAAATATAATTGAACCTTTCCTCAGACTTCAGGGTATATGACACGATATTAAATGAATCCATCAATATCACCTGAGCTTGTTTTTCCAAGCGGAGTTTACCGATACTTTTCTGGATAGCATCGATACAGGCGCGCTGGTTGTCAATGAAGAAACAGCGCCTGGCTCCCCGGCTGAGCGCTTCGAAGCCCAGACTGCCGGTTCCGGCAAAAAGGTCTAACACGTCCTGGCCTTCAATTTGGCCGGCCAGAATGTTAAATAATGAATTCTTCATCCGGGCCAAGGCCGGACGAATGTCTACCCCGACCGGCGAAAACAAATTAGTCCCTTTATAAAAACCGCTGATTATCTTCACCCCGTTAGAGATGTATCTTGATTTATTGCCTGACTCTCTCATACAAAATCACTTCCTGATATCATTAGCCGATTATTTTATCAGCCCGCGCTTCTATTTCCAACAGGGTTCATTGCAGGGCTTCCTTACTTCTTCTCAAATGATGGTATTTTTGGGCGAAGCGATGGGCTTCGTCACGGACATAAGCCAATAATCTTAACTTATTACTCATCCTTAACTTACTAATTACGTCATTTTTCATCAAGTAAACCGATTCCCTTTTTACGCCCTTGGCTAACCCGACTATAACGGGCGGCGCGATGTTAAGAGCGCTAAAAACTCCGGCCGCGGCGCTGACATGACCCTTGCCGCCATCAATCAGGAGCAAATCCACCTTAACGTTTTCTCGAACCAACCCACAAACCCTGCGCCGAACAATCTCCCGAATACGGCTGTAGTCATCAGCCAGACCCTCGGCGGTTTGCTTTATCTTAAACCGGCGGTAAAGATTCTTGTCCGGCTCACCGTCAATAAAAACCACGACCGAGCCAACGGCCTGGGTGCCTTTGATATCGGAGATATCAACGCCTTCTATCCGGACCGGGTCTGAGAATAATCCGAGCGTTTCTTTTAGAAACCGCAGTTTTTGCCGTGGTGTTTCAACCAGAAACGCCTCTTCATAAAACGGGCCTAATTTACCGGTCTCGGAAATATTATCCAATGCCCTAATCTGGTCGCGGTAGAATACAGCGGTTTCATAGTCAAGGCGCTGGCTGGCCTGATTCATCAGCCGCGCTAATCTCTTATTTAAAGACGCCTTACTGCCCTTAAGGAAATCCTCTAAAGAGATTATGTCTTCCTGATATAACGCCGGGCTGATTTTACCCAGGCAGGGCGCCAGGCACAAATTAATGTGGGCCAAAAGACAACTCTTTCCATTGCCCATTTTATGCTTGCAGACCCTGAACCTAAAAATCCTTTGCAGGGTTCTAAACGCGCCTCTGAGGTCTGAACTGCTTATAAACGGCCCGTAGTAGACAATATTATTCTTACCGCGTTCCCGGGTGATAAATACCCGGGGGAATTCCTCTTTAGTCACGGCCAGTAAAGGAAAACTCTTGTCATCGGTCAGTTGAATATTATACTTGGGTTTAAGCTCCCTGACCAACCGGGCTTCCAGCAAAAGCGCATCCAGATCACTGGCCGTCTTGCGATACGCAATGTGATTCACCTCCCGCATCAAAGATTGGGTCTTGACATCAAGCGCGCCGTGGAAATAACTCCTGACCCGGAACCGGAGATTATTCGCCTTGCCGACATATATTATCTTGCCGGAGGCGTTCTTCATAAAATAGACGCCGCTGGTCCTGGGGAATCGGGTTATTTTACCGCTCAATTTGCCATGATTCATATATTAAAAGCCATAGCATTAAAATTATATTATTTCCAAGTATTATTGCGGTTAAAATCCGCCCTAACCGCACCCTTCTCAACTGCAGTTTTCAGGTGGCATTTTACCAAATAATACTTGACAAGGAATTTATTCTTACTAGTATTGAAGCGCATGCGGTACTGCCAAGCCAGTCCGCATATTTTTTTGGCGTCGAGCCGGGCGTATTAACGCCCTGACATTTTATGAAAAACCTGTACAAGATTGCCTTTGACGACTGCATCGACCCGCAATATATCGTCAATTTTGACACCCAGAAATTTATTGCCGTCAACAGCGCTTTTGTGGGTATATCCGGCTATTCTAAAGCCGCATTATTGACCAGATTAAAATACAGCGACCTGGTTCCGGCTGAAGATTTACCCAGATTCAAAGAGATTCTCAAAAGACGTAGAACCAAAATGAACGCGGAAAGATATTCCTTCCAGGTAAAAACCAAATCCGGCAAGATTATACCGGTTGAGGTCAGCGCCCACCTGGTTAAATTAGACGAACATTATGTAGTTATCGGCTCCTGGAGGGATATCACCCAAAGACATGCCTGGGAAAAAAACGCCCGGGAAAAAGTTTCAGAACTGGCTTTAGCCAACAACCGAATTCTCCTTTTAACCGAGAAGATAAAAGATGTGCCCAAACTGACCTCTTCGTTCTTAAAGATGCCGACCGAGGAACATCTGACCAAGAACATTTGCATAGCCCTCTGTGACCGCCAGCAATTTAATTACGAATTCAGCGCGATTTACCTGCTAGACGAACAATATCTTAACTGCCATTACAGCAAAGGAATAAGGCCAAAGGCCGGTAACAATGGATTGACTCTGCGCCCCAAAATAGACATCCGGAAAAACCACGCGCTGGCCAAGGCATTCCGTAATTTCCTGGCCGACCGGAACATATTCTGGGACAACGCCAAAGGTTTTATTATCCTGCCTTTAGCCGGCCGGGAAAAGATTCTCGGATTAATACTGCTCAGGATAAATCCCAAAGAGCAAGAATTAATGGAATCTAATCCGGCCGCTAAAAAAGGTTACTATGACGCCCTTAAAACCCTGACCAATTCCATCGGCCTGGCCATAGAAAATATCCGCCTGTCTGAAGCGCTAAAAATCCAGTCCATCCGTGATGGTCTAACCGGCGTTTTTAACCGCCGGTATTTTGAAGGCACCTTTACCGAAGAATTCCTGAGGGCTAAAAGATACAAGCGCCGGCTGGCTCTGCTTTTTATCGACCTGGATAAATTTAAAACCATCAACGACACCTACGGCCATAAACAAGGCGATATTATTTTAAAAGAAGTGGCCGCATTACTCCAGCGGAACTCCCGTAAGATTGACTCGGTCTGCAGGTATGGCGGAGACGAATTCGCGATTATCCTGCCGGAAACCGACTGGAAAGGCGCTTCGCTTAAAGCCAGAAACATCTCTACCCATGTGCAAACATACCGCTTTACCAATATCACTAACCCCAATAATCCGTTCAAGATAAATATCAGCATCGGCATCAGCATTTTATCGGATACCGTCAATACAGCGGATGATATGATTATTGAATCTGATAAATTGCTGTTTAAAGCCAAGAAGAGAAACCATCATGCGCTACGAAGACCCGATTTACCGTCCGCCGTCAGAAGCAGATAGCTTATTGATTCAAGCCACCATCGGATGCCCTCACAATAAATGCAGCTTTTGCGGGATGTACAAGGGGAAAAAATTCCACATCCGGCCGGTGGCCGAGATTAAAGAGGATATCCTGTCGGCCCGGAAATTCTACGGTGATGCCTTCGACAGCGCCTTCTTCCCGGACGGCAACACAATTATAATGAAGACAGCCCAGTTGGAGGAAATCTTCACCTTCGCGCGCCGGACATTTCCTAATCTCAAGCGAATTACACTCTACGCCTCGGCCAAGTTCCTGAAACTAAAGTCATTAGAAAACCTCAAGCGGCTGAAGACCGCCGGACTTAACCGGCTCCACCAAGGATTAGAAAGCGGAAATGACCAGATACTGCGGCGCATCCAGAAAGGCGCGGACTCCAAACTGATGATTGAAACCGGCCAAAGGGTGAAAGACGCCGGAATAGAATTAAGTGAATACGTCCTGGTCGGCATCGGCGGCCGGGAATTATGGCAGGAACACGCCAAAGACACCGCCAAGGTATTGAATGCCATCAACCCGGACTTTATCCGCCTGCGCACCTGGGTGCCGGTGCCGGCCGCGCCTTTATACAAGGATTATCAGAACGGTAAATTCCAACTGCTTTCACCGCACGAGGCGCTCAAGGAAACGCGGTTATTGCTGGAAAACCTCAATGTCAGCAGTTTATTCCTGAGCGACCACATCTCCAATTTTGTCAATATCTCAGGGCACCTGCCCCGGGACAAACAGAGTATGATTGACAAGATAGACCGGGCGTTAAAAACAGACGAGTCATCATTCAGGTCTGATATAATTGAAAATCTGTAATCATCCGGCGGGATTAACACATTCGCCAAGTTTACCCTGTAAGGGCTCAGTGTAAACCAAACTTCTTCTTTAACTCTTTCCGATAAGATTGGAAATGCTGTGCTATTTCCAAAACGGTGGCGCCTGAGAATCGGCTGACAAATGCCCGGGCAATTTCAAAGGCCGCCACTGCTTCGCCGACCACGGCCGCAGCCGGGACGGCGCAAATATCGCTTGATTCAACCTGTGCCTTGGTTGGACGTTTGGTTTTCAGGTCGATAGTCAGTAAAGGGTTCCTCAATGTCGGAATTGGTTTTACCGCGGCCCTGACTATTATATTCTCGCCATTAGTCAATCCGCCTTCAATACCGCCCGCATAGTTGCTCATCCGCTTCCATCCGCCATACTTATTTAAGATCGGACGGTTATTTTGGGTGGCAAATAAATCCATTACCTGCGAGCCGGGTCTTGAGGCATAGCCAAACCCCAACCCGATTTCTACGCCCTTGACTGCCGGGATAGCCATTATTGCCTGGCTCAAACGGGCGTCTAACCGGCTTTCCCAATGGGTATGGTCGCCCAGGCCGACCGGAATATTGGACCCAATCACCTCAAAGCACCCGCCCAAGGTATTTCCTTTTCTTTCCGCCTCGTTTAAGAGACGCTTCCATTTCGGGATAACATTTTTATCAGCCGTATAGAAATACGCCTTCGGGTTCAATCCTGCTGAAGTAGGCGCGGCTGAAATAGAGCTGATTTGGGTAACGTAACCAATGACCTTAATATCAAAGTAATCAAGAAGTATCTTGGCCACAGAACCAGCGATAACGCGTCCGACGGTTTCCCTGGCGCTGGCCCGCTCAGCCCCGATACGACCGTCCGGGGTCAGGAACTTCATTGCCGCAGCCAGGTCAATATGTCCGGGCCTGACCTTGGTGATAGGCGGCAATAAATCAATGATATTCTTTTTGTTCCGGACTTGAATAGCTATGGGCGTACCAAGCGTCTTGCCGTTTTTCAATCCGCTCAGGATTTCTATCCGATCGTTTTCCAAAGACATCCTGGGGCCGCGTCCGGCGCATTCCCTGCGGCGCTTAAGCTCAGAATTAATTATTCCTTCTTTGATGTGAATACCGGCCGGGAAACCGCTCATCACTGTAATAATTGCCTGGCCATGTGATTCGCCGGATGTAATATATTCTAACATTTATTTCGGGTTAGGCGGCTGATTGTTTACCGGGGCAGGAGGTGTCAGCGCATTCTGCGCTTCGTCCTTTGCCTTTTCCAGCCTTTCCTTCATTTCCGGAGTCAGGCTGTTTTTTGCTAATAGCTTGGTTATTTCGTCTATTATTTTGCGGTATTCTTTCTGGAGTAAATATAGCGAGAACTGCTGGAACTTAGTCGACCACCATTGCGGCGAGTATTCCTGCTGTTTTTCCAGAAGGTCGGCAGATGATTTTAAAGCCTGGTCATACTTCTGAAGTTTTGTATAACACTCAATCAGGGCCGGAGTATATTCCGGATTGTCGGCAAAATCTTTCAGGTATTGCTCTGCTTCATTATATTCGCCCGATTCCACTAAAAGCAATCCTAAAATACCCCGGTCCAACAATATCCGCGGTTTCAATTCTTCGGCTTTAAATTGTTGGTTGTTAGTAATCTTCTTGAGCATCTGGATTGCGTAGGACATCAATTTCACCTCCCTGAGTTTGGCCACCGTGCCTTCCACTAAATCCAGATTATCATTCGTAATAGACAGGATGGCATTCCAGGCCGAGTCCGCGAGTTTTTCGTCTTTCTCACTCAGTGTTATAATCAGAGAAGGAATACCGGAGGTATCTTTGATTTTACCCAAGGCTTCGGCTGAAAGCTGCCTGGTGCGTGAATCCTTGTCATTAATCAGAATTTTGATAATATCCGGGCCGGCCGCCTTATTGCCCAGTTTACCTAACGACTCTATGGTAATCTGTCTGACATCCATAAACTCGTCAGATAGGAGCTTGACCATTTGGGGCGCAATATCAGAAACGCCGATTTTACCTAAACTATTTGAGGTGGACCAGCGGACCCGGGGACGGGCGTCGTTTATAAAAGGCATAATTTCCGGCGCGCTGGACGGGTCTTTAATATCGCCCAGGGCGTCAATGACGGACTTGATGAGTTTTTCGTCATTCTGGTATCTGATTGACTTGATGCATTCGTGGAATTTAGCAACAGCCGGCTTGCCTTCCGAGCCGAAGGTACCGATGGTTTCCACAATCACGACCACGATTTCCGGAGATTCCCTATCCACCATTTCAAGCAAAGAAGAAATAACCCTGGGATTCTTGATGCGCCTCAGGGCAATCACCACCTTGGTTTTAATAACTGCTGATTCCTTGGAATTATTCAGTATGCCCAGAAGAAGGTCAATCGACGACTCATCGCCCAAATCACCCAGGATATCAAAAAGAAGCGTCCGGTATTCCTCAATAGCCGGCTCTGCTGAAGCCGACGGTTTATATGCCGTTATTTCCTCTCGTAATCTGGGCAGTATTTGCTTGGTTTTCTCTTTATCCAATGTTTTTATCTGCTCAAGGATATATTTCTTCAGCATTATGGCCTTGTCATCCAAGGCCGAGGTCAGCAGTGAAATCTCAGCCGGAACATCGGCCAGCCGGCGCGCCTGCTCCAGCCGCATCTTCAGTATATCTATCTTTAATGCCACCATGGTATCGCTATACTGCCTGATAAGTTTATCTTTTTCCTGTATCTGGTTTTTATATTCAAGGATAGACTGCTCCAGCCATTTTTCCCGCGATTGTTTGCTGTTAACCTTCCACCAGGCAATCCATTCCTCCCGAGTGGCAAAACTCTGCCGGGTCAGGATATTCAGGGTATTGCTGATTTCGGCATTGAGATCACTCTTACGGTTGCTTAACAAACCAATCAGGAACGGAATGCTCCGGGTGCTCGGCACAAAGGACAGTCCTTTGACCAGATTCTGGCGGACCGACTCGGCCTTTTCGGGCTGATTCAATTCCTTCAGGATGGCTTTGGAAACCTTCTCCTCGTCGGCATTACTGAATACCGCAAAAACATAAGGATGCAGGGATGCCTTGCCTGTTTCCAGAATAGCAATCATTTCATCGATGAACAGGTAATCGCTCTTATATTTGGCCAATGCCTTAAGCAACGATTTGACGGCTTCATCATTATCACTCTTCAGCACCTCCGAGATGATTTTCCGGGATTTTCTGGTGTTCAGAAGCGCCAGCCGTTCGGCGGCAACATCCCGTTCTGGTCCGCCGGATCCATAAAGCCTGGCTTTAAGGTGTTCCGGCTCGTTGTAAACGCTGACATCTTCTATTTTGTCATTGGCCAACAGCAACCCTTCCCGGTCCGGAGACGGTATCTTGACGCCGCCGCTCCCCCAGCAGGAAACCGTCAGTCCGGAAATAAGCACCGCGCTAAATACAAACAATCTCTTCAGCATATTAAACAGTCCGACCCTCTCCGGCAATGTTCCTTATATATCGGCAGTAATGACTCCGATATTTATATATATATTATAGTAGCGCCAGGGGTCAACTCAAAATATATAAAAAATATTGTCATCTAACAGGAATATTGCTATAATATCTACAACAGTGGCTGGAACAGAAAGCGAGCAAATAGCATGAACCAACAACCCAAGCACCCGGCAAAGTCTCAGGGACTGAAACACAAGCTCTGGGTGGCATATTTTCTTTTATCCGTCATCCCGACGCTGTTTATTATCTATCTTATCAGCCAAGGCGCCGCCGGAAACTTCTCAATGACGAACCCGCAACTGATTCCCCTGGCCATCGGCATCGGCGCCCTGATTTTGATGTCCATATCGGCCCTGATAATACTCTATCGCTCCGTCACCTCGCTGGAAAACATCACCCAGAAGACCATTCGCCTGGTCAAGGAAAACACCAATGTGAACCTGCTCATGGACACCAACGACGAAACGGAAAAACTGAATACCTGCTTCATGGAAATGGTCAAAGAGGTCCAGCACAAAATAAACGAAGTCAATAAATACGCCGTGGCGCTGGGAGAGACCAATAAAAAACTGTCCCAGATGGCTATCAAGGACGGACTGACCCAGCTGTACAATCAAATCTACATTAAAGAACGGCTGGAAAATGAACTCAAGCGGGCCGATCAATTCAACCAATACATTTCCATTATGATGCTCGATATTGACGACTTTAAAAAATATAACGATTTCTACGGGCATCTGGCCGGCGACAATTGCCTTAAGAGCATCAGCGGCCTAATTAAGGAAAACTGCCGTGAAATTGACATCCCGGCCCGGTACGGCGGCGAGGAATTCCTGGTCATCCTGCCCGGCGCCAAGAGCAGCGAGGCGTCCCAGGTGGCCGAGAAAATCCGCCAGAGTATCGCCAGCTACCCGTTCTCCACCATCGGCTCGGCTAAAGACAAAACCCCGAAAGAGAAAACAACCTCGCTGACCATAAGTGTCGGCGTATCAAGCTACTACAAGGAATCCGACATAAAAACCTCCAATGAATTAATCAAGGCGGCTGACAACGCCCTGCTCCACCAGGCCAAGAAAAAGGGCAAAAACCAGGTCGCCATGTATGTCTAAACCTATTTAGAAAGAGATGACCATGACCAAGCTTACTATTCAAGATATGCAGTTAGCCAGCCAGCGCGTCCTGATTCGGGTGGACTTCAACGTCCCGATGGATGCCCAAGGCAACATCACTGACGACACCCGCATCCGGTCCACCTTGCCCACGCTCAACCACATCCTCAGCAATAACGGCAAGGTCGTCCTGATGACCCACCTGGGCCGGCCCAAGGGCTGGGATGAAAAACTCAAATTAGACAAGGTCGGCGCCAAGTTAACTGAACTCCTCAAACGGCCCGTCAAGAAAATGGACGACTCCATCGGCTCGCTGGTTGAGAAAACCGTCACCGGCCTGAAAGACGGCGAGGTCATGCTCCTGGAAAACCTGAGATTCTACCCCGAAGAGGAGGCCAACAACGACAAATTCTCCAAGAAACTCGCCTTTCTGGGCGATTTGTATATCGACGACGCCTTTGCCTGTTCGCACCGGGCGCACGCCTCCATCGTCGGCGTGACCAAATACCTCAAATCAGGCGCCGGACTGCTCCTGGCCAAGGAAATAGAATACCTCAATAAACTTACCGAATCGCCCGTCGCGCCGTATGTGGCCATCCTGGGCGGCGCCAAGGTCTCCGATAAAATCACGGTCGTGGAAAACCTGCTCAATAAAGTCAATACTATCCTCATCGGCGGCGGCATGGCCTATACCTTCCTCAAGGCCCAGGGCAAGAGCATCGGCTCTTCCAAACTGGACAAGGACCATATCGACACCGCCTCCAAAATCCTGACCCACGCCAAGAAGAAAAACGTCGAAATCGTCCTGCCGGTCGACCACCTGACCACCGACAACATCCAAGGCAAGGGCCGAATGAAGATTGAAAAGAACGAAATCTCGGACGGTTTCAGCGGCGTTGATATCGGGCCGGCCACCATTAAATTATTCACCTCCAAGCTCCAGCCCGCCCAGACCATTATCTGGAACGGCCCGCTGGGCATATTCGAAAACGATAAATTCTCCGAAGGCACCCGCTCCATCGCCACCACCCTGGCCGGCTTGAAATCAATCCGGGTCATCGGGGGCGGCGAAACCGTGGCCGCGGCTGAGAAATTCAATGTGGCTGACAAGATGTCACACATCTCCACAGGCGGAGGCGCCTTCCTGGAATTTATGGAAGGCAAGGAACTGCCCGGCATCGCGGCCCTGACCAATAAATGAAATTGTTGACAAAGTCAGCAATTTCACCCTGAACTAAGTGAAGGGTCTCATCAGCAATTAGATTCTTCGCTCAGCTCAGAATGACAGAAGAAACGCGTTCACGATAGTTCAGTTATCGCCTGATGAAAACCAACCAGATAATCGCCATTATTGCAATCGCCTTCATCATCCTACTGGCCGGGCTGACTGCGCTCCTGTTGCCCCGCTTCATTAATAATCCCAATCCATTCCTCAACCAGGCCGCCATAGTTAAATTCACCCAGCCACTGCACGCGGATGCTGGGTTCACCTCGCCTGATATCACCGAACAATACCACCTCTGGCTCAGGATGGAAATATCGCCTGAGACATTTAACGAGGTATTCAAGAGCCGGCCGGGGGCCACGCTCAAAGACGCGCCGATAAAGAAAGACGAGATGAGAAGCGAACGCCTGGTAACCGCCAGCGTGATTCAGGACATGCTGGTCATCAAAGGCTATAGCGCCGAAGGGCCGATAACCAATACCGGCCGGCCGGCCCGGCCCGATGCGATATCGGAAAGTTTTGGCGGACCCCTGCGCATCAATAAGGTCATCACCCTGTCCCAGGAAAAACTCCGGTCGTTGGAAAATACGGAGTCGCTGGCCAATCCCCAAACCATTCCCGGTCAGGCATTCCAGCCCCAGACCGATATCTACCAAACCATTGAAGACGACAAGACCATGCTCTATATCCACCTGGAATCCGGCATCAAACCCCGGAACACCTCTCATACGCTCTCGCTCACCCTGATATATCTTCAAGACAATAAAGCCGTCCTGTCCAAAACCCTGCCGCTCTTCCAATATTGACACGAGACAATATCTGCCACTGACGCCAAAAGACCACAAAGTAACTCCTGTCACCATGAACCGATTCGCTCTTCGTCGAATCGCCTTGAGCAGAGCGAAGGGGCTCACGGTAAACTCCGTAAAGGGTCTCGTTAATAATGAGATTCTTCGCTTCGTTCAGAATGACACCTTCATGCCTTAGTGTCTTAGTGGCTATCTAAATAAAAATATTTGACCAAAATATCAGAAAAAGAGAACCGCTTGCCCATTTCATTCGTTTATATAGTTGGGAATAAAGCCCCTCAATAGCCGGATAGTCCCGACAAAGACTGCCGGGATAACTCGCTGATAACGTCCCGACATTACGCCGGGACTAACAGCGCGTAAAAAGGAGGTGTTTTATGACAAGCCAAGTAATCGTTATCAGGGAGGGCTCGCTGGCCGAACAAGCCCTGGCGCACCAGTTTGACTTCAACCTCTGGTTCCAGGAGCAACTCCACAGCACCCCTTGGTGGCTGGCTTCATTAATATTCCACGGACTGCTTATCCTGATGCTCGCCTCGCTGCCGAATATGGAACCGCCCCCGATACCAAATGTCCCGATTGTCCGCGCTATCAAACCGGACATACTCCCGGATGTCACCCGGATGCCGGACCCGACCCCAATCAAACCGCTTCCGGTTGACCAGTATCAGAGCGTAGAAACCCCGTTACCGCCCGTGGCCAACCCGTCTGATAGCCCCGACGAATCATTTGACCCAACCCTCCTCAATGTAAAATTCGGCGATGACACCATCGGAATCGGACCGGGTTTAGGGAACAGGAACGGCGGCGGCGGACCGGGCGGCCCAGGGGGCAAAACCATCGAAAACCAAACCGTCTTAGCCGCGCTCAAATGGCTGGCCCGGCACCAGAACCCGGACGGCTCCTGGGGCGCTAAAACATTCCAGCACCAGTGCCGCATCAGCCAATGCTCCGGCACAGGCGATGCCCAATTCGATACCGGCCTGACCGGCCTGGCGCTCTTGGCTTTTACCGGCGCCGGATACACCACCTTCAGCTCGCGGGACGTCTATGACGGCATCTGCTTCGGCGACGTGGTCCGCAACGCCGTCCTCTTCCTCATCAACCAGCAACTCCCGGACGGCTCGTTCAGCGCATCCAAGAACGGCAAATTCATGTACAACCAGGCCATCTGCACTTATGCATTAGCCGACCTCTATGACCAGAGCAAGTACAGCCCGGCCGGCCTCAATTTCCTGGAACCGGCTGAGCGGGCCGTCAGGTTCCTGCTCGAATCCCGCAATCCGGGCAAGGCCTGGCGCTACCAGCCCAAGGACGGCCAGAACGACACCTCGGTCACCGGCTGGGTCATGATGGCCCTGAAAACCGCCGAACACTCCGGCATCAGCGTGCCGGCCGAGGCATTCGCCGGAATAAAATCATTCTATGACGACGTGACCGACCCGACCTACGGCATTGTCGGCTACACCGAACGCAACTCCAAGGCGATTATGTCGCACGAAGACCCCCGGAACATCCTGATTCAACCGTCCTTGACGGCCATCGGCGTCATGACCCGAATCTTCATCGACCAGAAAACCGCTGACCCGCTCATAAAATTAGGCGTGGCTGAGGTGCTCAAGAGCCTGCCCGCCTGGGACACCTCCAAATCAGGCATCATCGACTACTACTACTGGTTCTACGCCACCTATTGCATGAACCAATATGACGGGCCGAACGGCCCGGGCTGGCAGGCCTGGAACGAACGCATGAAAGACGTGCTTCTAAAAAACCAATGCGCCAAGCAAGACGGTTGCGCGGACGGCAGTTGGGAACCGATTGACCGCTGGAGCGGCGAAGGCAGCCGGGTCTATGCCACGGCCATCAACGCCCTGACCCTGGAGGTCTACTACCGGTTGAAAATAGTCAGGTTGAATAAAAATAAATAGACAGCGGCCCTATGCGCGATATAGAAAACCTGTTTCGCGCATAGGGCGCAAATAACCCGGACCGGACCAGACAAGGATGCGGCTTAAACCTGCCGGTTACTTCTTGGAATTATCCTTATCCCCATCCTTATTATCTTTTTCCTGGTGCTCGCCCTTGTGTTCTTTCTTATGCTCTTCCCTCTTGGCCTCTTTATATCCCGGGCATTCAAAGATACCCTCGGACAGATGCTTTTCGTCCTGGACATACTGGATATAGCGGCCCTCGTTCCTCACGTTATCCTTGCGGTAAAACGGGCAGCTCGGATGATGCTTGGGCTTGCACAGCTCCCGATGTTCCTTCTCAGCCTTTTCCCTGGCCTCAAACTTCTTGGCCTGTTCGGCGTTTAGGATTTTTCCCTTGAATATCTCGTTATACTCTTTATGGGCCGCCTCGATGCCGTCATTGATTCTTTTCAATTCCGCCCGGGCCTTTTCTAATTCGGCGCGGTCTTTTTCTATGCCGGACTTGTTCTTATCAGGTTCATGCTTTTTCCTGAGCTCGGCCAGCCGGTGCTGGGCCGCGGTCCGGGTGCACCAGTTCATGCCCACGGTCTTCTTATTCATCCGGTCGCGCAGTTCCTTAACCTGTTCCTTCTGTTCCGGGGTCAGGTTTAATTTATACTCCTCCCAATTGTGGATGCACTTGGGCATCTTACAGCCCAGGCCCTGGCATCTCTTCCGTGATTCTTCATGCCCCTTCTTTTGGGCTTCGGTCGGCGGCGCGGGTTCCTCATTAACGCCCCTTATCTCAGCGCTGCCACCCTGATTCTCCACCTCGTCCTGAGCCCGGGCGGTCAGGGCAAATCCGGACAGCATTGCAAAACCCAGCGCTCCGGCCACCAGACTCATCGCTATCTTACTCATATTCATTTATCCTTTCTGTTTACATTCGGTTATTATGAACCATCAAACACCCGGACGCCCGTAAAGTTTCGCTCAATTTATGGAATTATCAGAAGCGCCGCCTTTGGTCCGGCGCCCCGTCCGGCCGGAGATAACGCGCAATTCATTTGACAGCTCCGGCCGGATTTATTAGATACAGGCAACCACTAAAATTCAGCAGAAAAGAGGACGATTATGAAAAAAGCATTGGTGATGATGGCACTGGCGATTGCCTGCCTGATTGGCTGTAAGGATAAAAACGCCCAAAACGCGCTCTGCGCATCGGCAAAACCGTGCGGGTCAATCTGCGCCGGCCCGGCCGCCCTGCTTCCCGAAGAGGCCGCCATCGCCAGCGAATGCGACAAGGTCATGGACGCCTTAGCGAAAAACAACGTCCTGGACGCCTTCTCCTATATGGAAAAAATATTCCCGCTCCCGGGCGAAGAATTCGCCGAGCTCAGGGAAAAAACAGCCAAGATGCTCGACTCAACCCTGACCAGATACGGCAAAATCATCGGCTACGAACGGGTGGCGGTCACGAAAAAATCCGATTCTATTCTGGCCAGCACCTACATCCTGAAGATGGAAAATTGCGCCTTAAGATGGCGCTTTGTTTTCTATAAGCCAAATGATAAATGGATTATAACTGACATGCGCTGGGATAATAATTTGGGCGAGGATTGGTAACCTCGGCCTAAGTCCGAAAAGACAAGCCTAATTACCCATCCGCGTTAATCCGTCTAATCCGCTTAATCCGTGTACGAAATTATGGTCGCGGGGCGTATTTAAAAGGCGGCAAACGCAGATTACCCTTGACATCCCGGGCCGGATTTGCTACACTTAATTTACTTCCAGAGACAAACAGCATTGTTGCCTAAAGGGCTATTCGCTTAGTAGAAAATATGCGGTCTGCCTCCGGATGAAATTTAATAATGAAAGGAATAAAATATGCGCAGCATGAGAGAAGTACAGATTATTTCGGGGAAAAACCGTATGGATTATATAGCAACGGCCCTGCGGAGTCGCAACAGGGTCCCGCTGATTATAGCCGGACTACTGGCCGCATTGGTAATATCCTTTAGCTACGTCAGCTGTGGCGGCGGAGGCGGAAGCTCCGGCGGCTCCAGCGCCACTTCCGGATTTGCCGCAACCACCAATCCAGCCATCAGCGTTACGGCTGACGCCGCTATTTTAACCGGACTGGTTAATCCCTATGGCCTGACCGCCACGGCCTATTTCCAGTGGGGCCTGACTACATCTTACGGAAGCACCACCACGGCCCAGACCGTCATCAGCGGCACCGGCAACACGGCTATCAGCGCCACCTTAAACGGCCTGGCCTTAAACACGGTTTACAACTTCCGGATGGCGGCCACCAACACGGACGGCGCGACTTACGGAGTCAACCGGTCATTTACCACCCTGGCTACTAATCCCTGGCAGGTTGAGGTCATTGACACCAACGCCAGCGGCGGCTTCCTGCCCAGCTCTGTCGCCGTCGACTCCAACAACAAGGTCCATATCAGCTTTACCCGTTATCCGAGCTTTGACCTCATGTACGCCACCAACCTGACCGGCTCCTGGGTCATTACCCCGGTGGACACTACCGGAATAGTAAACAGCTGTTCCATCGCCATAGATTCCAATAACAAGGTCCACATCAGCTATGAAGATGCCAACGTCTATGACCTTAAGTATGCCACCAACGCCTCCGGCTCCTGGCAGATTACTAGCGTTGACCTTGACGTCGACGTCGGCACTGACAACTCTATTGCCATAGATTCCGCCGACAAGATTCACATCAGTTACAAGGACAATAACACCCTCAACTATGCCACCAACGCCGGCGGCTCCTGGCAACTGGCCGTCATTGACAGCTCGGCTCAACTCGGCTCCTTCTCCTCCATTGCCATAGATTCCGCTGACAAGGTCCACATCGGTTATGAGGGCGGCGACGTTAGTTTTAACAGCTACCTTAAATACGCCACCAATGCCGGCGGCTCCTGGGCCTATACCGACATTGATGCCGCTGTCGGCGCCGGATGGTATATATCCCTTGCCATAGATTCCGCTGACAAGATTCACATCAGCTATACCACCAATTCCTCGGGCACCGGCTATCTGAACTACATGACCAACGCCTCGGGCGGCTGGGTCAAAACCGTGGTCGACAACAGCGCCTATACCGGCGGATACTCCTCCATCGGCATAGACTCCAACGATAAAATTCATATCAGCTATTACCACTCCAGCCAGTATCGCCTGAAATACGCCAATAATGTTTCGGGCTCCTGGCAGACTGTGGTAGTGGACGACACGGCCACCGTGGGCGCTTACAGTTCCATAGCCATAGATTCCAATAACAAGGTCCACATCAGCTATGCTGATGGCTCCAACAGCGCCATTAAATACGCGACCAATAAATAAGCAGCCGGGTTAGTGGCATCGCAGGGTCGTTGGCACAGACCTGCCGGTCAATCCTTAAATACTTTACCTTTCGGGCCTGATTTATTAGATTTAAGGCGCTTCAAAGACTCAGCACATTGATTATCATAAATGGCTATTTCCCTAAAACCGCGCCTTACAGCAGATATAGATGAAGGGAGCGGATGCGCTCCACAATATAGGAAACATTATTAAAAATATTGACCTAAAAAAATAAAGTGGTACGATATTGCCAGCAAAAGGGATAGATTAAGCGCACTAAAGAGTCATCATCAAAAACCCACTTGCTGGGTCAAACGAGTCTTGGACTCTCAAGACCCAACAAACCATTAAATCCGAGAGCAGGAGGTAAGCTATGGCATCAAAAAGAATAACCGGCATAGTTTTAGCGGTTCTCATTACCGCGGGGTTTTATGCTTTTTTCGCTTCCCCGAACGCCTTTAGCCAGAGCTCCAAGGAAAACACCAAGAGTATTTATGAAAAGGCCAACGAGCATTTTGACGCCCAAAACTGGCAGGACGCCTACGCCCTTTACAAACGGCTGACGACCCAGTACGCCAAAGATTATTTCGTCAAATCCAAGATTAAGGAAATAGAGGAGAAACTCAAAAAGTGCGAGCAGACCCTGGGCATTGTCACGGATATTGCCAGGATTTTCAAAGGCAAGCCCAAGCTGGATAAAAAACCCAACGGTACCAATATCCTGAAACTATTTTATGATTTCAGCGACGAGGAACAGCTGGACGATTTCGTTTCCCGGTCGATTGACGCCAAGATTGTCAACCAGACGCTTCAGATGAAAGACCTGGGCTCGTATTTTTTCGTCAACCTGAAAGACGCGATTTTCGAGACCGAGCTTTTAATCGAGGCCGACGTCACGGTCATCCCGCCGACAGACGCGGAAGCATCGATGGCCATATTTTACGACAAGGAAAACGAGACCGGTTATATGTTCGCGCTGAGATACCGGCAATCCGCGGACCCGGATTTGGCCGGCGTCATGTATAACTGCATTATGGTCATGAACGGGCCGGACCGCTACAAGACCCGGCCGTTGGCCCTGGTCGGCAAGCCCAAAATCGAACCCGGCAAGCCCTATCACATCAAAATATATACCAAGGCCAACCAGCTCAGTTTTTACATCAATAACGACCTGGTCAAGACCGTGACCGACAAGACCACGACCCAGGGACTGATTCGTTTCGGCGGTTACAGCGGCTGCGTCCAGTACGATAACATCAAAATCGAGGGCATCGTCAACCCGTCCTGGCTGGACAAGGCGTTCTCCTCGGCCACGACCGAGGTGCTGGCTGAAAAAGAGCGGGCCGATGACTCGCCCCTCAAGGACCTGGTTATCGAGGTCAAGATGGATTTAAGCGCCGAGGCAGACGTCCTGCTGGCCAAAATACCCAAGGACGCCGTCGAGTCATACAAGAAAGCCAAGGCCGAAATGCTCAAATTGCCTAATCTCAACAGCCGGACCATCCGCTGGCGTGACCTGCTCAAGCCCACCAAAAGCGCCTTGAAGCTCTTTGACGACGTCATCAAATACGCGCCTGACTTCGCCGCGGCCTATTACCAGCGGGCGGTCTGCGCCGCCCGGCTGGACGAAACCCAAAACGCCATGGACAACCTGAACAAAGCCGTTGAAAAATACCCTAATTTCTACGAGGCGTATTACGAGCGCGGCAACGCCTACCTCGAACTGTCCAAATACGAAGAAGCCCTGGCTGATTATGAAAAATGCGTCTCGCTCCAATCGGATTACTCCAAGGGCTTTTGCGGCCGGGGTTATGCCTGCTTTATTTTGAACGAGCGCGACAAAGCCATGGCTGATTTGGACAAGGCCCTGGAACTGGATTCCTCGAACAGCAAGGCCAGAAAATATAAAGAAATCCTCCAGCACGTCCTCAAAGGACCGCTCTGGCCTATCGTCTACGAAAAAGATACCGACAACTACAAAATCAAGACCGACATCAGCCAGGACAAATGCGACCTGTACGGCGCCCAGTTGGAAACCCTGCGCAAATATTACGCCGACGTCTTTGCCGTCAAGGACAAATCCTCGCGCAAAAAACAGGTCTACATATTCAACACCCAGGAGGGCTACCAGACCTATGCCGAGTTCTCCACCAAAGACAGCGCCGAATACACCCTCGGCTATTACCACCCGCACTACCAGGAGCTCCTCGTCTTCGAGCGGGCCACCAAGGAAGCCCAGGTCCTCCATGTCCTCTACCACGAAGGATTCCACATGTTCATAGACGCGGTCTTGCCGGCCATACCCATCTGGCTCAACGAGGGATTCGCCGAATACTTCAACGGCACGGAACTGAGCGGCGGCCAGGGCAAATGGGCCATCACCAAGGTTGGGCTGCCCATTGACCGGCTCGAAGACATCCAGAAATACATCGAGCTCAACGGCATGGTCTCATTCGAACAGATTATGAACGAGACCCAGGAAGAATTTTATGGCGAGGAGGTTGGCGAGCGCTATGCCCAAGCCTGGTCCATGGTCCATTTCTTCATCCATTACCAGCAGGGCGTCTACAAAAGCACGCTCATTGATTACATCAAGGCGCTCAAAGCCGGCAAATCCCGCCTGCAGGCCTTTGAGGACACCTTCAAGAAAAAAGACCTGATAAAAATGCAGAAAGAATGGATGGCCTATACCAAGGGCTTAAAGATGCCGGCGAAATAAGCGCCAAAACCCGCGCCACTGGCGCGAGAAATCCGCCGGGCCGGCGCCAATGGGTCTTGTGCCACCGGATTACGCTACATCCGACATACTTATTTCCATATTTCTTGCCTTCCACTCCCGGTTTGGTATACTGCCACTAATAATAAAAAAGGAGGTGGTATGACAAATCCCGAAACAACAATGCCGGCCCCTGAATTCAAAGACCGTAAGGTCGGACTAATCGTCTTCGGCATCCTGCAAATCATCCTGGGCGTTATCTGCGCCCTGTTGATTCCGTTCATGATACTCGGCCTGATTATGTCCGCCACAATCAATAAAAACGCCGGCGGCGCGATGCCTCTGGGCATGGCCGTGGCCAGCGTCTTAATCTATGTCTTCATGGCGGTCTGGTTCATCTGGCTGGGCATCGGCTCGGTCAAGTCCCGGCGCTGGGCCCGGGCGCTGACACTGGTCTCATCCTGGCTCTGGCTCATCAGCGGCGTCAGCGGATTTATCTTTATGCTGGCGCTTATGCCCGATATGTACGGCCAGATGGCCCGGGACGGCAAGATACCCCAGGCCATGACCGCTATCATGACCTATATCATGCTCGGATTTATGTCCGTAATTTATATTGTTATCCCGGGCGGGCTGGTCCTGTTTTACGGCCGGAAAGATGTCCGGCTCACCTGCGAGCGCCGCGACCCGCAGCCGCGCTGGACCGACAAATGCCCGCTGCCGGTACTGGCTATCAGCTTGATATTTGCAGTTTGGGCCGTGGCGATACTGATGACCGGATTTTACGGATGGGTCATGCCGTGCTTCGGCTACATCCTGAGCGGCATCGCCGGCGCCGGGGTATCACTGGCCACCATGGCGTTCTTAGGTTACGCGGCCTGGGGCGCGTATAAATTGGATATCAAGGCCTGGTGGGTCGGGTTATTAACCGTCGCGGTTTGGACCGTATCCGTGGCCATTACCTTCTGGCGCGTTGATATCATGGAATTCTACGCCAAGATGAATCTGCCCAGCCAATCGCTGGAACTCATGAAGCAATACAACATAATGAAATCGCCGCTGATGACCGTATTCTTCGTGTTCTGGGTCGTCGCCTTCCTGGCGTATTTAATCTACGTCAAAAGATATTTTAAGGGGTTGGCTGAACCGAAGCTCTCGGTAAATGCCCACCACGACCCCGGGAAATAATCCGGGCCGGTTGAGCCGCAACGAAATCCCCCGCCGAAGACGAGGCTCGTCCCGCCCGCTTCGCCGAGCGAGAGCGAGGTTGGGAAGGGCGGGGAAGTAAATAAAAGAGAACACGCACTAAGCGTAGCGTGACCACGAAGTGAATAGGACGAATGGAAGCGAATGATACGAATAATATTTCTGATTCGTGCGATTCGTCTTTATTCGTGTAATTCGTGTTAAAAGATTCGCTTGCACTGAGTGAAACGGATGTGTTGTAAAAAAGGAAGAGAGCTATGAAACTCAAATGGTTATGGGTCTTGGTATTGACCGTCATTATTCTGTCCGGCTGCTCCGCCAGTCCTGTGTTTACGGTCCGCCATGTCTATGACGGCGACTCCTTTGTCCTGACCAATAGCGACGAGATTCGCTTAATCGGCATAGACGCGCCTGAAAAAGACGAACCCGGGGCTGATGAGGCCCGGGCATTCCTGACAAAACTCATCAAGGACAAACCCATCCGGCTGGAAGGCGACAAGGAAGACAAGGACAGATACAAACGCCTGCTCCGCTATGTATATGTAGGCGATACCTTTGTCAATGCCGAGATGATTAAAAGCGGTTATGCAATCACCCTGTTCATCCAGCCTAATGGCAACAAATACCAGGCCGAATTCACCGCGCTGGAGACAACGGCCAAGGAAACCAAAACCGGCATCTGGGCGCCTGACGCGCCGGTCTATGTCACGGACTTTGGCCAGAAATACCACCGGGCTGGATGCCGGCATCTGGCTAAATCCAAGACAGCCATAACGCTTGGAGAAGCCAAACAAAAGAATTACCAACCATGCAAAGAATGTAAACCGGCGGAGTAAAGAAACAGCGTCGGCGAAGTCGCAACCCTTCGGAATACTCAGGGTAAACTGCGTCCCGCCTGCCCCGACGAATGTCGGGGATTATTTCGGGGAGCCGGCGCTAAAATAAAGGAATAAAAATTAATATTCTATGCAGTAAATCGGGGTGCTCAAACATTCATATATATATAGCCCAAACAGAAGCATCCGGGTCAGTTGAGCCGCAGCGAAATCCCGATTATTTCGGGGCAAAGTACCGGGAATCTTTAGAAAATATTATTTTCTATCGCAAATTTAACGACTGAGTTTGTCTAATATATCAGAAAGGAAAAAGATATATGAAAAAGATGAATAACTGGTCCCGGCTGCTATTGTGGTCAATAGCATTAGGCGTCATGGTCGGCTGCTCGGAAACTAAAACCGCCAACAAACCGGATGCGCCTGTGGCAACAGAACGAAAGTATACGGAACAATTAGTTCCGCTGCCTCCGACTACTCCGCCTCCTCCGAGCGCTCCGGCTCCCAGCTCATCAATGAATTACCGTGAAATGAAGAATAAGATAGTAACAACAGGCGGTATGGACCGCCCGGCGCATGGCGGTTCTAAAATCGTCAATGGCAAACCCTACGACGCCACCTTCTTCAAGAACTACGGGGTCAATCCCTTTGTCGATACCGAGGACGACCACTTTTCCACCTTTGCCACGGATGTGGACACGGCGTCATACACCGTGGCCCGGTCCTATCTCAAAAACGGCCATCTGCCGGACAACGACTCGGTCCGGACCGAGGAATTCGTCAACTTCTTCGACTACGGCTATCCGGCCCCGGCCACAGACACCTTTGGCATCTATCTGGATGCCGCGCCGGCCAAATTCGGCAAGAACTGTTTCCTCCAGCGCATCGGCATCAAGGGCAAGGAAATCTCCGTCAAGGACCGCAAGGACGCCATCCTGACCTTTGTCATCGACTGCTCCGGCTCCATGGCCCGGGAAGACCGGCTGGAACTGGTCAAAAAGAGCTTACGTCTGCTGGTCGACCAGTTGCGCGAAGGCGACCGCATCGGCATCGTGGTTTATGAATCGCGCGGCCGGGTCCTGATGGAACACCAGGGCATCTCAGCCAAGCAGGAAATTCTGGATTCCATAGACGCGCTCCGCACCAGCGGCTCCACCAACGCCTCTGAAGGCCTGCGCCTGGGCTATCAGCTGGCTGACAAGGCGTTCCAGCGCGGATGCATCAACCGCTTAATCCTCTGCGCCGACGGCGTGGCCAACGAAGGCCAGACCAGCGCCGAAGAAATACTCAAGGAAATAAAGCAATACGTGGACAAGGGCATCTGCCTGTCCGCCATCGGATTCGGAATGGCCAATTACAACGATATCCTGCTGGAAAAACTGGGCGATGAGGGCAACGGCCATTACGCCTATGTCGATACGATTATGGAAGCCAAACGCGTCTTCGTGGAAAACCTGACCGGGACATTACAGGTCATAGCCCGGGACGTCAAGGTCCAGGTGGATTTCAACCCGGCCGTGGTCCGTTCTTACCGGTTGCTCGGTTACGAAAACCGGGATGTGGCCGACGACAAATTCCGGGACGACAAGCAAAAAGGCGGCGCCATCGGCTCCGGCTTCGCGGTCACCGCGCTCTACGAGGTAAAACTCTGGGACGACAAAGCCGGGAAAATCGCCACGGTCTTCGTCCGCTCCAAGGACCCGGACAAGGACGAGGTCAAGGAAATCTCCAAGGACATCACTACTGCTGAGGTCAAAAAGAACTTTGTGGACGCCTCGGACGGTTTCAAGCTGGCATCCGCAACGGCCCAATTTGCCGAGCTCCTGCGCCACAGTTACTGGGCCAAGGACGAAAAAATAGACAACCTGCTGGATTTGGTTCAGGCATTGGCTCCGGCGTTTAAGAACGATACCAAGGTCATTGAGCTGGTGGATATGGTGGCCAAGGCCAAGACGCTTACCCCGGCCCCGGAGTCCGCACCAAAAGAAACCGAAAAGGATAAATAACCCGGTAGTTATAATAAAACCGAAAGGGGAAGGTTATGAAGAATGTCATAGTAGTGCTTTTAGGAGTAATTCTCCTATTGTGCATCGGGGCCGGTGAATCAAGTCAACCGCAAACGCCGCGCTTGATTACGGTTACCGGGCAGGCCGAGGTCAATGTGGTTCCGGATGAGGTGGTCCTGACGCTGAGTGTGGTAACTTTGTACGAGAAACTCAGCGCGGCCAAAGCCCAGAACGATGCCGGCGTCAAGAAGATACTGGCCCTGGCGCCCCAATACAAGATTGAGCCGAAATACGTCCAGACCAGCGAGATTAGCATCTATCCCAGGTGGGACACTTTATATAACAAGACAACCTTTGTCGGTTATCAGGTCAGTAAGACGATTGTGTTTATCCTGAAGGATGTCGCGAAATTTGAGGAGTTTTTCAGCAGTGTGCTTGAAGCCGGCGCTACCAATGTCCAGGGCATCCAATTCCGGACTACCGAAATAAGAAAACATAAAGACCAGGCCCGGGCCATGGCGGTTAAGGCCGCCAAGGAAAAAGCCGTGGCCGTGGCAGGGGAATTAGGCCAGAAGATTGGCAAGCCGTACACCATCAAAGAAGAGGAAATCTCCAACTATGACAACAGGTATTCAAATTCTAACGTGAATTTTAACGATAGTGGCAATTACGGGCAGAGCGTGGAACAGGGCGATGGGACAATCGCTCTGGGCCAGATTTCGGTTAAGGCTAAATTCACTGTCAGCTTCGAACTTGAATAAGCCCGGGCGGTGGTATCAGGAGGTGGTTATGAAAAATCTGATTATCGACGGCTCCGAAGAATTCTTAAAGAATCTCATCCGGCTAAAACCCAACCATTTAAATGCGCACTGCAGTCTGGCGGCTATATACGCCCAAACCGGCGACTATCCAAACGCCATCGCTTCGTATAAAGAGGTGATTCGCCTCAAGCCCGGCCTGGCGGATGCGCACTGCGAACTGGGCCGCCTTTATGCCCTAACCAACGACTATCAGGCCGCCCTGGCCTGCTTTAAGGAGGCTAGCCGGATTCGGCCTGACAATGCTGAGGTCCAGTATGGCCTGGCTATTGTGTATGAGGAACTCGGCGATTTTGAAAAGGCCATAGAATCCTATAAAGAAGCGATTCGGGTCAAGTCCGACATGGCCATATCGCACTATAGCCTGGGCGTGGCCTATTGGCACATCGGCGACCAACAGAAAGTAATGGCCTGCTTTAAAGAGGCAATTCGGCTCAAGCCCGACTATGCCCTGGCGCACCAAGCCCTGGGCATGGCTTATGAAAAAACCGGAGAGCATCAGAAAGCGATAGAACACCTCACAGAATCGGTTCGGCTTGACCCTAAAAATGACGAGACGCACTGTTGTCTTGGCCGGATATATGGCGAGGCGGGCGAATACCAAAAGGCCATGGAATGCTTTACCAAGGCCATCCGGCTTAAGCCGACCAATGCCGAGGCGCACAACAACCTCGGATTCATGTACGGGAAGATAGGCGACCAGCCCAATGCTATCGAATGCTATAACGAGGCGATTTATATCGACCCGGAGATGGCCATCGCCCACTATAACCTCGGCGTGGCGTATGAAGCCATTGGCCAGCCTCAGAAGGCGATAGAATGTTACAAAGAGGCGTTAAGAATCCAGCCTGACTATCCGGAAGCCAGCGCTGGTCTTGGCCGTCTGTCCGGGAAAATTAAGAATTCGGGAGACGCATAATTCTGGGGGCAATCTCGCCCAAGCGGGGATAAAGATTATTGACACGGCTAACCGAATCATTTAATATCAAGACCAATGAACAATCGATACTCTGTAAAAGGTTTAATTGAAAGCGAGTTTGAGCCCGGGTCAGGCAATCGGGTTTTGAAGAATCTCTTAGGCCTGAAATCCAAGCGGGCTATAGACCAGAAAGAAGCCCAGGCGCTGTTTGATGCCGAAAAATGGGCATTCGGATATTTCTCAGCCGGCCACCGCTTTACCGAAAGCGATATTAAGAAAATCCACAGGGTCTTTTTAGGAAAGATATACCCCTGGGCCGGCGATTACCGGAACGTCAACCTGACCAAAGGTGATTTCCCTTTTGCGCCGGCCAGCCAGATGGCCCGCCTGATGGCTGAATTCTCCGGCCATATCCTGGCGCGTTATACACCCTGCCGCTTCAAGGATAAGGAAAAAGTAATAGCCGCCATCGGAATTGTCCACAGCGAATTATTATTGATTCACCCTTTCCGGGAAGGCAATGGCCGGGTCGCCAGGTTGCTGGCTGATTTAATGGTATTACAGGCTGGGTTGCCATTGCTGGACTTTGGTTTTATAAAAGGCCAGGCCAAGAATGCGTATTACCGGGCTATTCAAAGCGGACTATCTAAGGATTACAAGCCGATTAAGGCGATAATGAGGCAGGCGCTTCAGCGGGCCTTGCGCCGCGCGGTCGGGTAAGACTTGAGTTTCTTCTCCAGGTTTTTGCAACCAACCCCCTCTATCCGGCAGGAAACAATAGCATCCCGAATCAGTAATTCGGTGCAATTCCGGTGTTGGCTCAGGTAGGGATTGGTATTAATCAGTTTTAGCCCATTGTTACTTCTCATATAATTATTATATATTATAAGGTAGGGATGTCAAGGAAAATATCGGAAGCGGTATCCTGAAAAAGAAGGCGCATTACAATCTGGGCGTGGCGTATGAAGCCATTGGCCAGCCTCAGAAGGCGATAGAATGTTACAAAGAGGCGTTAAGAATCCAGCCTGACTATCCCGAAGCCAGCGCTGGTCTTAATAAACTCGAGAAACCCCCGGTCTAATCATCCCTCCGCGCCCATCTGTGTAATCTGAGGAATCTGTGGTTAAAATTCCCAAATAAAGTGAGCCGAGAAGCTATCTTTTTCGTTTATATAGGTAGCCCTGAGGCCTTATATTTGCTGGAAAAATTGAGGTTGCTTGCAGTTTTTAGGGGTGCTCAAACATTCATATATATGGAGGAAACTGTGTCAATATGTATCCCCGCCAGATGGCGGGGATCTAAGAGGCTGCTAACGCTCCTCCATCGCTAACAGCCTCTAAGAACAGCGAGGATGGCCCTGAAAACAGAAGCCCCCTGAGGCAAATCAGGAGGCCGGACACTCAGAGATTCACCCCACTAAAAGGCGGTGACGGTTTATATGTCTCTTCACGCCGGATAACAACTTTGAGGAACCGGAGAGAGATGAGCGGGACTTCTTTGAAGAAAACAATCGTCCTGAAAATCCGGATTGCCACGGGCAGGGAGGTAATACACGCCGAAGAGCATCGGATAAGAAATCGGCCTTTGAGATTGCCATAGCCAATGGCGATTTCAAGCTGGTCTCCGAACTGTCCCGACAGGAACTGACCCTGGAGGATTTCATAGATGGATTTGTCACGCTCTGGCGCCGGATGGACCGTCCCAGAGGCCGGGAACTGGATATCATCCGCGAATACCACTCCCAGCACTTTGACCTCAAGCTGACGTGTGAGGAACTGGGTATCGGTATAGACGAGTTTAAGCAAGCGCTGGCCGGATTCCGGAGCCGGTTAGGCCTGGCTGAGGATTACCGGGTTGAAGATGCGCTGGACGGCTATATCCATCTCTGGCGCCGGCTGGGCTGCCCAACCGAGGAGGACGGGATTGACTGGATGGTGGTCTATCGGGCTTTTGGGTTCAGGCGTAAGCAGGCGGCCCGGGAACTGGGCCAGTCGCCGGAGCAGTTCAAGAAATTCCTGATAGGCAAGAAAAAGGAACTGGGCATCACCGCCCGGTCTATCCGGCACGGGGGATAATTTTTATTAAATCCAGATAAAAGTATTGACATTACCGGAATACAATCTAATATAATAGCCGATGGGCTAATATATTAGACATCAACTTTAATATGAAAAACATCCTTATTTCCACTAACGCCCAAAAAGCCCTGGCCTGGCTCAGCGATAATCCGGGCCGGGAATATCTGGCGGGCGAGATTAAAAAGGCCACCGGCCTGAGCAAGTCCGGGACCAACTTCGCCCTGCGCGACCTGGTCAAATCCGGCGCGCTGAAAAGGGAAAAACGGGGCAAGCTCTATCTTTACACCCTGGACCACCGCCATCCGGCCGTCAAGCAGATAAAAGTATTGGTCACGGTCGTGGCCCTGATGCCTTTATTGCTCAAACTCCACTCCGGCGTGGAAAAGATAATACTTTATGGAAGCGCGGCCCGCGGTGAGAACACCAAAGACAGCGACATCGATTTATTCGTGGTTACGCATGCCCCGGAAGCGGCCCGGAAAATCGTGGACGGCCTTAAGCCGGGCAAGAAAATCCAGCTCATTGCCCGAACGCCGCTGAAATATGTGGAGATGGCCAAAACCGACCCGGTTTTTTATCATGAGGTCGAGCGGGGCATCGTCCTCAGAGAGGCGCAAAAATGAATCCTGAATTAGAGCAATGCCTGAAAAAGCAGAAGATAAAGGAATTCTCCCGGGGCCGGGCGCTCATCAACAAGGAACTCGAAGCGGCCGATTCAGACTTGAAACAGGCCCAGGTCAGCATTGCCAACCGCTCCTATAAATGGGCCACCATCCAGTCGTATTATGCGATGTTTCATTCGGCTCGGGCCCTGCTTTATGCCAAGAACTACCGGGAACGAAGCCATTACTGCCTGATTGTGGCTATCCGGGCCTTCTATACCGAGCAGAACTTGCTTCCGGTGCATTTGGTGGAATCGTTACAGAAAGGCAAGACCCTGCGGGAAAGCGCGGATTATTACGACAACTGGTCGGAAATCGGGGCCGGTGAGATGTGCAAGAACGCCGGTGAATTCATCGCCAAGGCAAGAGCACTGCTTGCTAATAAATAAGGTTTATCCGAAATTATTAGGAACTGGGCATCACCGCCCGGTCCATCCGGCATGGGGGATAATCCAAAAAAGGTTTGACACGCCGAGGAATTAGCGATAGAATGCCAAGAAATAAGGGTTATTTACCCAGAATTTATTAATTTATGCCACCAATTACGCTTCCAGAAATGCCAAAAGGCAAGGAACTCGAAGAGTTTATTTCTGCTGCTTTCCAATGCGCTGGCTATTATGTAGAAAGAAATATTATTCAGCGTGATATTGAAGAAATCCTTGAACTGGACATTATTGCCACATATTATGGAATGCCAACGCCAAAAATAAAACTTATTGAGGTAAAATCTGGCGGTTGGGGATTCTCAGATCTTTTTAAAGTTAATGGTTGGATGAATTACTTAAATATTCAGGAAGGAGTGTTTATAACAAGCCAGGAAAAACGCTACGCTGATTTTTATATTAAGAAAGCTAAAAAGCTAAATATAGATTTAGTGTCCATACCAAAGATTGAAGAGTATCAGCAAAAATTATCTGCACTAGTAGACACTACTGTAATTAAAGATGAGGATTTTAATATTTGGAGGTTTTCATATTGGGTTGAGCGTAATATGATGAGTCGCCTAACCCATAAAAAGAAAACACTACCAGATCGAAAATGCTTTAGTGACTTAATGGATTATTATTTTGAAATAAATAGCGGTATTTTTTTCACTGAAAATATTATAGGGCAAATATCCCAGTTATTTTCTACATTTCAAAAGTTTAATCGCATATCGGCTAGATGTGGTAACGAGCTAATTGGAAATAAATATGAAGATGCCTGTGAGATTATACCTCCCAGTATTTTCCAGGAAACCTTCTTCGGCTGCAAATATAATGATATTCAGACTGCCACATTTATTGAGCATAAAGCGAGAATTACCCTATTGAAAACTATTATAGATTATACGATATATGAAAAAGCTGGAATAACAGAAAAGATAGACAGCACCCTAAAAATAAATGGGTTAAATCCTGGGTTAACCTTGTTAGACTTACTCCCGGGAAATATTTTGAAAGCATTGTCTGAAATTACAACGCATAAATATTACTATAGATATCCGGTTTTTTGGCAATGGTTTATGTATTTCTTCGGTGGATTTATTCTGAAGGATTATGAGAATGAAGAATACAAACACTTATCTGAAAAGACTGGCATTCCAGTTGAAGAAATACCAAATGCTTTTCACGCATATGATATTTTATTTCCTGTCGACAATGGATGGTTTCGTGATTTATCTTTGAAGTCGGGTCCAAATATCAAAGTAATGACGATGTTTCCCATCCCTTTCATGGGAGTAGGCGCAAATTATCGACGGTTTATTTACGGGAATGGAAAATATGAAGAATTAAAACTTACGGGTGAATATACTTTACATGAGTTAGCAAAGTGGCATAATCTAACAGCTGAAGTACTCAGCCATAATTAGTTGTAATCTAATTTACCCAGGGGGCAGCATGCTGAACTAAAATAAGTATTGTCTCCCCCGAACTCACCCCGAACTCCCAAACTCCGTATTTGGCGGGTGTCCCCGGGATTTAAAAGACCTCAAGAGTTTTGGTATAAAATCCGATACTTATCACAGGGTATACAGGGAAACAATAATCACTCTTAAAACAAAGTTAACCTAACCTATTATGATAACTCCATTTAAGGAAAAATTAGATACGTCAAAAAAGTTAATAAAAAAGTCCTTAAAAGAACATAAAAACCCCGTTATTGCTTGTTCGTTTGGTAAAGATAGTATGGCTGTTCTTCATTTGGTCAGAAGCGTAACGGACAATTTTAAGGTATTGTGGAATAATACCCTAGTTGAATATCCAGAAACATATCAGTTTGCTCGAACTATAATTAAAGAATGGGATTTAGATTGTATAGAGGCAAAACCAGAGAAAACATTTTGGAATATAGTTGAAGAACATGGATTCCCGATTAATGCAAGAAATTCTGAAGGACAAAAACAGGTTGCCGCTGCCCAGTGTTGTAACGAATTAAAGAAAAAACCGACTAAAAAAGCGCTAAGAGAATTAGACTGTGATTTATATTTTACTGGACTTACACGGTATGAAAGTAGATTAAGAGAATTTTCTGCGCGGAAATACGGTGACTATTTTTATTCGAGTAAGTGGAATCACTGGAAATGCCATCCAATATTAAACTGGACAACCGAGGATGTCTGGGAATATCATCGGATGTTTGACGTCCCTCATAATTCTTTATATGATAAGAATGAGGTTAAAATTGATGGCGGCATAAGAACTGGCTGTTGGCCTTGTCCGCAGGCAATAAAATACGGCAAACTTGCACATTTACGTAATTATTATCCAAAACTTTTTGATTTGCTTGTAGTCAAAAAAGGATTGGGTAAAGTAATATTTGATTTAAGAATAGATAAACTTAAAGACGTTGCGAGTAGGACTGCTGATTATATGCGAAATTGCACTTACAAGGGTTTGGGTGTGGAAAAAGCATTGGCAGTTCATCCATGCTTTTTTGATCGGGTATGATAGATAATATGGAATACTATGATATTCCTAATATTACCCCAGATGATGCCGATGAGGCACGTAACTATACTCATCGTTTTACGCTTTGGCCTAAGGCATGGAAAGTAGCGTCGAGAAAATCTTTTCCCAGACTTGACTGGAAATGCTTCCCTTTTAACGAACAGGCATATGAAGAAATTCCCAGAAAAACAGGAATTTATACTTTTATACTTAACCCTAATATTGCAGGTCACTGCTGTTCATACTTAATATATGTAGGTATTACCAAAAGAACGTTTAAAGAAAGATTTGGGGAGTATCTAGCTGAGAAAACTGATCGTCGCAAACGCCGGAAAATAACTTGGGCATTAAAACATTATGCTAGTGACAATCTTTTTTTCTATTGCGCAGAAGTATTGTCAGAAAACTATAATTTAAATAAATTAGAGGCGGATTTAATGGACGCTTTTATTCCACCTTTTAACTGGGATTTTAAAGGTGTTATGAGAGGAATTGTGAGGGATATACGATGAAAGAAATAGAAAATCTAACATTACCGGGGTTACGAGCCCAGATGGGTGACTGGCGATATTATATTACGTTTATGCGAATGAAAGATATTGCTGCCCGTATTCAAATGGCTGAAGATATTCATCCGGCAAAAAGATTAAGAGAATACATCCAGAGAAAAATCACTAGCAGATCAGAAAGCATAAAAGATTATCTATTAAAGCAACAGCAAAGACTTTTTAATTCTATTATTGTAGGGATATATGGCGGTTCCCCTCAGTGGCATGAAATGGCATTAGAAGCAGGTAAGAGATTTGACATATCACCTATTCCGCAAGGCTCTCTTGGAGCCTTAACCCTAGAAGGTAGCGAAACGCTATTTGCAATTGATGGACAACACAGAGTTGCTGCAATAAAGGAAGCAGTGTTGGAGAGCAGTAAGCTTAATGATGAAGAAGTGTCCGTAATATTTATTGCTCACAAGAAAGATTCTGCTGGAATGGAAAGAACGCGAAGATTATTTGCCACATTAAATAGGTATGCCAAGCCTGTAAGCTTAATGGAAATAATCGCTCTAGACGAAGATGATGCTATCGCGATTATAACCAGAGATTTATTAGACAAGTACTCTCTTTTTTCCGAAGAAAGAATTGCGATTACAAAAGGAAAACAAATTCCTAGGAAATATACGAAGAGTTTAACCACAGTTATTGTTTTGTATGAGGTTTTGGATTTTGTTCTTGCGGATATGCAAGGCAAAAAGAAGCAAGATTTCAAAAGATTTCGCCCTGATGATGAGTTGCTTAAAAAGATGTATAAAGAAGCCACAAAGTTTTGGGATTTAATGGTGAAACATTTTGCCCCATTACAAGACTTAAAAAAATCGTTATTAACGGACAATATAGCAAATAAATATAGACATGAAAATGGAGGAAATTTGTTATTTAGACCCGTTGGTTTATTATCTATAGCGCGTGCTATTGAAAAGGCTAAAAAAAGTGGATATCCAGTTGAACAAACTATCAAAAAAATATCGCTTTTGAATCTAGAAATAACAGAAAAGCCTTGGATAGGATTATTATGGGAAGGTATCAAAAAGCGAATGATAACTGTAAAAGAAAATCAACAGTTAGCTTCATTACTAATGCTATATATGATCGGATATGATTTGAAAAAGTTTAACATATCTGAAGAAAATTTAAGACAAGAGTATGCGAGTAAACTATCTCTTGAACTAGAAAAAGCAAAATTACCACCCAAGGTTTCCTAAATTGTTCAGCGTTTGACATATAGTTGAAACGCATTCAACTCATTCTTTACCCTGATTTCACCCCAGGGGGGATATCCCCCCAGGTATCCCACCCCTACCCCCCGGTTACCCCTTACCCCCCTATTACATATCCCCCAGTAGGGTATTACATATCCCATAGCGGGGTATTACATATCCCGTAGAGGGGTATTACACTAGTAGTTGCAGGGTAATACACTAGTGATTGCCGGGTATTACACTAGTAGTCGCAGGGTAATACACTAGTGATTGCCGGGTATTATACTAGTAGTCGCAGGGTATTATACTAGTGATTGCAGGGTAATACACTAGTAGTTGCAGGGTATTACACTAGTAGTCGTAGGGTAATACACTAGTGATAGCTGGGTATTACACTACGGATTGAGGGGTAATTGATATCCCCCCAAAGTGCCAAAACCGGCCAATCACGGATTTATTCAGATTTTCTGTATTTCTCATATCCCCTTAAACACCAATCTGTTGTTGCCAATTCCTTAAAAATCCCAGGCCTGAAATACAGGTTTATAAGTGCCAAATGCGGACTTATGTTCCTTTATGGAGACAAGAGATGAAATAGTCTCCCGCCAGTGCATGCTGTCGCATGTTGGTGTAACTGGCTGGTAACGCCCGTACGGGCTAACAGCCAGTAAAGGGAGGGTATGAATATGAACTCAGTAGAGACCGCGAAAGCGAAATGCAACCACAGATTAACACAGATGACACAGATAGGACTAATAGCACTGATAGTTGTCTTGGGGGTGGATTTTTGCCACAGAGACACAGAGAACACAGAGATAGAGATAGTAATAGTAAAGGCGCCGGAAAAACCCCGGCATCCATTCCAGACAGAGTATGAAGAGATGTTATATCCGGCTGTAAGAATAACAGCAGGATTTTCAACAGGGACTGGTGTTGCGATTGATGACTATATTCTGACCGCAGCCCACGTGGTCGGGGATGAAAGCACGGTAGAGATTGAAACCACGAATGAACACGGATTAACACGAATTAATGCTTCGGTAGTGATTACAGACACGACTAGGGACTTGGCGCTTCTGAAACCACAGATAAACACAGATAGCACAGATAAGATTTATACGGCGCATTTGGCGCCGAGGGATTACACGCCATACATATTTACTCCGGTGTATGCAGTTGGTTGCTCTTTAGGACTGAACCCCAGGCCATCAGCCGGGAATATCACGGCAATCAATAATGATTCGTGGGAGGTCTCAAGCCCAATACTTCCAGGAAATTCGGGCGGGCCGGTTTACAACGCTAGAACCTACGAGGTTATCGGCATTGCAGTTTGGGTGAAGGTTTATGACGGACAACTAATAACAACAATGGCAGGAATAGTGCCAATAAACCAGATATACGAGTTCTTACAGAACTACGAAAGGACTAAAGAACCAAAGAACGAAAGGACCCAATAGTTTCTCCGTTCTTCCGTTTTTCCGTTCTTCAGTGCCGACTGAAAGGAAGGCAGATATGTTAGACGAACTAGGTAAATGCTGCAAGTGCGGCGAGGAAATCGGACCGCCGTTTGACCGGGAAACGGATTTTCTCTGTAAGCAGTGCTATGACGAGACCCGCTCCAGGGGCGGATACCGGCCGAATCCAAGTATGAATAACGAGCCCATCCGCACGGCTGAGGAGAGGGAGCAGGAAGAGAAGTGGAAGGACGGGATTATAGACCGGATAGACCGGAAAAATGCAACCACAGATTAACACAGATAAACACAGATAGAGAGGATGGTGATTGCAATGTTTAAGATGATGTCCGGTTTTTGGAGGGCGATAATTGAAGCCATTGTTCAAGTCGTCCTGGACTACTTACAAAGAAAGAAATAGCGCGCTTAAATATCAGAAACCTATCCCGATGCATGCTGACGCATGACGGGATAACTGGCTGATAACGCCCGTGCGGGCTAACAGCCAGTAACAGGCAACCGAAGGGGGTGAGAAAAATGCCATTCGTAAAGAAATTCGAACTGAAGCTGTACGTGCCGGTGCACGCCGAGGTGGCGGCTGATATGGTGGAACGCTGGGCTAACGGACTCAAGAACGCCGCCGAGATAATGAACGACCGCCGACAGGCCAAGATACCGGATGACGCCACGTTTATTAAAACGATGGCCACTCCGGCTAACCAGGCCTATTCGCCTTATGTGGCGGACGCCTTTGTCTCCAAGAGCGACCGGCCGGCCAGCGCCATCAGGGCAACCCATGCCAAGAATATCAATACGGCTTTTAACCGCTGGAACGACAAAATCAATGAGGCGTTTGCCACCAAAGACGGAGTCGTGGCCAGGGATTTTAAGGCCCGGGTTGATAGTTCCAAGGACCGCTGGGCAGACCGGGTGGGCGATAAGGTGCTCAGATTGACCGGCGACAAGATTCGCGGGCTGGGTATCGCGCCCTTTGCGTCCTACTATATGGTAGGCGACGTAACGGTCCAGCAGTGGCTCCAGGCATCGGACAGCGCGGACGGTGCGCCTTATGACATCGCCCGTTCCAGACAAAGGGTAGCGCTAAAAGCCGCGATCCAACAGCGCCTGATTCAGGGCGGTATGATGGTCATCAACCAGGAATTTGACAATGATGTCATCCTGGCTGAGAATACCGTCAATGCCGAACTGCTGAGCGGTCTGCGGGACCCG
>Ga0208373_1000644_pt1 | contig 56594 bp, 49 predicted proteins | sample RifOxyC2_FD_184036 | JGI IMG/M metagenome (GOLD analysis project Ga0208373, IMG submission 184036) | Soil microbial communities from Rifle, Colorado - Rifle Oxygen_injection C2 (SPAdes) | ecosystem: Environmental > Terrestrial > Deep subsurface > Rock core/Sediment | place: Rifle, Colorado...
TTAATGGTGCGATCCAAAAGTTAAACAGAGTTGCTCAAGGCTATAGAAATTTTGATAATCTGAGGATTGCCATTCTCTTCTTCAACGGCAAACTCAACTTATTTTCACACTATTAACGGTAGAACCTTAGTTTTTAAACAATATGTTCACAATCCCAGCGGGATTGTATGTTTGTAATACCTGTTGAGAAAACAACAAAACATTACTCAACTCCGGTAGGAGTTGAACTCTCTGATAAAACTCTATTCTACATCCTCAAAAATAAATTTCTCATAAAAAACAACCTCAAATTTTTTTAACATTTCGATATATTCTTCTCTAAATGTTTTTTTCTGGTGATGTTTTTCTTGGTTCTCAATGTACTTTATAACTTTGTCTAGTTGTGATCGTGAGTATGAAAATCCGCCATATCCCTCTTGCCAGCTAAATTTACCATGTAACCATCGCTGTTCGTTAACATAATTAGTTGAGCATCTTTTTACTTCCTTCACAAGATCTGAAAGCGCTTCGGCGGGATTTAATCCTATTAGGAAATGAATATGATTTGGTACTCCGTTAATTGAGATAAGCTTATGCTTCTTATTGCGAATTATTCCAGTCATATATTTGTAAAGATTTTCTTTCTTCGCACCGGGAATTAAACAATGTCTGCCTTTCACTACAATCACAATTTGAATATAGATTTGTGTATAAGTGTTAGCCATGTTGGTTGCCTTTCAAAATTACGTATCAGTAATAAAAAAATAAGATGACTCAGCCAAATAAAATTAGTATCGAAATTTATCTCCGTATCGAATTATGAAGGTTGGATCACCGATTTATTTCCTTTAATAATTTATAAAATACTCATGTATGAATCAAAATCTAGGTAAAATACATTTCAATTCTTGTTAAATTTGAAGCACAAATAAACTGATGCATAGCTGGAAAAGAAATCTTATTGTTATTTGGATATGCCAATTTGTTGCAATGATTGGCATGAGCGCAATTGTTCCCTTCCTTCCATTATTTGTCCGTGAACTTGGTGTTGTGAGCTTAGAAGAAACTGCTTATTGGAGCGGGTTGGTTTTTGCCGGCCCTTTTTTCATTTCATTTTTTCTTACGCCGATATGGGGAAATCTCGGAGATAAATACGGTCGAAAGATGATGACTGTACGTGCAGTATTGGGATTAGCCATTGCACAAGTTTTAGTCGGTTTATCACAAGATGTCACACAACTTTTTCTTGCCAGATTAGTTCAAGGTTTATTAAGCGGATTTCTTCCTGCTGCGATGGCATTAGTTGCCGCAAATACGCCAAAAGAAAAAACGGGCTATGCTTTAGGATTACTTCAATCTGCAACTGCCGGCGGAACTGTTCTAGGACCATTACTAGGTGGTTTCATTTCAGATATCTTTGGTTTTAGAAGTGTGTTTTTTATCGTCGCAGGATTGCTGATCATAACTGGAATTACAGTTATCATTTTTGTTATTGAAGAAAAATCCTCAGTTGAAAAAAGTGACCATTCTTTTATTGACAATTGGAAGTATCTTCTTGGCAATCAAAAACTTTTACTTCCAGCAATAATGATTATGCTCACCGCTTTCGGAATTTCTTTTATTAGACCTACGTTTGTTCTATACATTGAAACATTCTCGGTTTCGACTAAATTTCTTCCAACGATTACCGGGGCTTTGTACAGCATCGTTGGTTTTTTTTCTATTTTTTCCGCTGCATGGTGGGGACGCAGAGTTGAAAAAACTGGAATTGCTAAAAATGTAATTTATGCATCATTATTAACCGGTGTAATGTACGTAGCTCACTCTATTGTTTATGATGTTTATTTTCTCATACCAATACGAATTCTGCTTGGATTTGGTTACGGTGCCTTATCACCATTAATTTTTACCGCAATCAGCAACAATGTTTCTTCAGAAAGAAAAGGCGGCGTATTAGGAGTCGGATCAAGCTTTCAGATTTTAGGAAATATGCTTGGTCCGGTTTTAGGCGGCTTTAGCGCCGGACTTTTAGGACTAAGAATTTCCTTTGCGATAACCGGAATATTTTTTCTTATCATTACAATAATTGCCCATCTCAAAATTAAGGAATGATTTATTGATGCAACACAAATTCATTATTTTTAATTACCAAACGACATGTACCACGTAAAAAAAATCAAATTCAAAAAATAAATTTGATGAAAACAATCAGCAGCAAATGTGAATGTATATTTTGCTTATCTGTCCAAAATAAATCTGAGTTTTTTATTAGAATTTTATACATCATGGTGCAATTATGAAAAATAAGCTGATAAGGTTTTGTTTCAATAGATATCTGTGGTTACTAAGGTTGAAAAAAGAAATATTCTTTTGTGGATTAAATATCTAAAGGCGTTAACCTTAGTGACAAACTAAGATAAATCGGACTGACCTTATCAGCTTATTTATAAGATTAAGAAACTAGATTTAATCATGTTTTAAGGATCCCATTCAAACAACCGAAATATTTTGGATTAAGTAATAGAGGAAAAAATGCTTTAATGGGGGATAGAAAGCTGAAATTGATAAAAACAATCCAACACGATTTGATTTCCAAATTTTTTCTGAGTATTAAATATATTTTTAGATAGCGATGATATTTTACCCTTTTGGCATTTGACCATCTGTGATATCAGAGGCACAAAAAAAATATTATTATCTGAAACCATTGACAATGTGCCAAATTTTTCAAAAATTGATGTAACAATAAAATAACTTTTGGAGGCAGCTATGAAATTTTTACATACTCTTTTAATTCTCACCTTTTTTCTCTCTCTTTTAATTCCTTATTCCGCATTACAATCCCAAACATTTGATGGTGACTGGAATTGTTTATATGCAACTATTGATGATCAACCGAATGCTACTGGGCTTAGGACTATGTCAGTTGGCGTTATAAAAGAAAATACTTTTGTAGCATTAGTATCTCCTGCTCCAACTGAGTTAACAAATACTTTTTCATACTTAGTCGGCTACACTAATGCCGATTCAGTTAACGGGAGGATGGGTTTTTTTGAATATAATCAATTGGACTTAATCACTCAATGGTCCAGCGGATTTGATGCTGTTGATATGAGACGTGCATGTGATATTGCGGTTACTCCCGATTCTTTTGTTTATGTAACTAATAACGATCTTGATAGAAACGTCCTTGTTTTCAAAATGTCCGAAGATGCTATTGTATCTACAGAATACCGAATTGTAACCGGAGCTGATTCGATCTGGGCAATTGATGTTGATGAATCAGGCAGAGTATATGTAACAACTATTGGAACTGCTCCCAACGTAGGTAATGTGTTGGTTTTTGAGGGTTTTCAAAAGGAGCAAGATGCATGGGCTGTAAATCATTCCCTTGCACCCATAGCCACATTAAGTCTTCCGGATACCGGAAGAACAAGGGGAGTTGCAGTGAATGCCGAAGGAACTGTAATTTACGTTTCCAATTGGGATGTTGATAAAGTCTATTGTTTTACCGGAGACCCAACAACAGGATACGCACTCAACCCCGCTTTTGATTGCACGGTTCATGATACTCTATCGGCAACCACAGGCGCACCTTTAAATCCTGGTCCATGGGGATTAGGATTTATGGACACCAAAAATGTACTTTTTGTTTCGATGGCTAATAATTTCCAAACAGGTGTTGGATATCAATACGGAAGAGTTTATGCAATTAATCCTAACACCGGAGTAATCTTAGACACCATAGACTGTGCTGCCTGGAATTTTACTAACACCGGCAGTTGGAGTTCCAGACCGGGTGGAACAATGGGAACCGTATCGGGATATACTTCACCTTACAACGTACATTTTGACGAGAATTTTAATGTTTATAATCAATCCTTTTATGGTTGGACGGTTGATAAGTGGCAATTCTCAGGTACAATTCCTACAATTCCACTTACGATTACCGGAATTGAAAAGGATGAAAACACTATACCTAAGCAATTCAGCTTAGCACAAAATTATCCAAACCCATTTAATCCGAGCACAACAATAGAATTTTCGCTGCCGCAAGATGCAGATATTTCTTTATCTGTTTATGCTGTTACAGGCGAATTGGTTACGACTTTAATTAATAATTCGACCTTTACAAAAGGAAATTACAAGCTGACATTTGATGCATCTAAGCTTGCATCAGGAAATTACATTTATGTTCTTACAAATAATGATTTGAAACTATCGCGAAAAATGTCCTTAATTAAATAATTTCTATCAACTAACTTGGAGGTTACTATGAAGTTCAGAAATCTTTTACTCATTGTTCTCTTTGCCGCTCCTCTTGCATTCGGGCAATTGTTCACAAGAGTTGCGGAACTCCCGTTACCCGCTCCTGAAAATGCAGGTTTCGGGAATATGGTTGCTGGTGTTGATTTTGATGGTGATGGTTACACTGAGATCTATCTTGTCAATAATGACTGGACTGATGCAGGACAGGAATTACTTCCTACGATTTATGCATACGAATTTGATGGGTCAGCATTTATTTTAGTTTGGCAAGCCACATTGGCTCCGGATATTGTACTTCAAAATACATGGCCACCTTTAACCTGGGGTGATCTAGACAAAGACGGAAGACCAGAAATTATTTGGGGACCTGTTAATTTTTCTCCATATCTTTCAAATCATCCACGAGTTATCGTTTATGAATATGCAGGTGATGGTTCTAATAATTTAGGCGTACCAGATCTTGCTAATCCTGGTAATTGGCTGCCAAATTCCAAATGGGCAATTGATACAACTGCCGGTGTTAACCTGCGGCCATTCCGTATGGTAGTTGGTGATCCCGATGCCGATGGAACTAATGAATTAATGTTCTGCACACGTGCCGGAGGTTTCAATTTTGGCGTGGCTTCTGTCAGCAGCATTCCCAACAATGGAGATGGTTCTGAGACATGGACACTGGAATACAGCGGTGGTACTGGAACTGCTTACGACATCGCAAACATCGGCAACAAAGCCTATGTTATTTTAACCGGTGGAAATGTACTGCCTTTTAAATATGAAACCGGTGCATGGGCTGCATTGCCTGCCCAAGCAGGTTTAGTTCCAGGTGGTTCATGGAATTCTGCATGTGTCGTTGACATTGACGGTAATACATCAAAAGAAATATTGGTTGCCGGCAATGGCAGTACCGAACGTAAAATCTATTTGCTGCAGCAATCTGGTGATACTTTAATTAGCAGCGTTATTGCTGATTATGCTGCATTAGCTGGTATTGGCGGCAGATTGTATGGCGGCGCTGCGGGTGATATTGGTGTTAACGGTATGGCGGATTTTGTTTTTGGAACCAGAGATGCTAATCCCGATAATGCATCAATATTTAGATTAGAATATCTCGGTGGAGATATCACTCAATCAGCTAGTTATGCTGCATCGGTAATAGACAAAGGTTATGTTACACCTGCTTTTGGACCCGGCAGATGGATGCATGTTGCTATTGCAGAAGTCGATGGAGATGCAAACCAGGAAGTTCTTTACGGTGAGGGAACCGGTGAAATGGCACCCATAATTGTGCTTGATGAAACCGGGCAATTGCCTGTTGAACTGAAATCATTCTCCGCTTCTGTTTCTGATGGATTCGTTAATCTAACCTGGTCTACTGCAACAGAGACTAACAACAAAGGATTTGAAATACAGAGAAAAGCAAATGGAAATGATTTTGCTGCAATCGGATATGTTCAAGGAAAAGGAACAACCACTCAAATACAAAGCTATTCTTTCGTTGATAACGACGTTCAATCCGGTAAATATCAATATCGTTTGAAACAAATCGATCTTGATGGAAGCTACTCTATTTCGAGCATTGTTGAAGTTTCTATTTTGAGCCCAATTGAATTCAGTCTTGCTCAAAACTATCCTAATCCGTTTAACCCAAGCACAACAATTAACTTCTCTCTTGCAAAAGAATCGAATGTTAATTTGAAGGTGTTTAATTTACTCGGACAGGAAATCATCTCGCTTGTAAATAATGAATTCATGACTGCAGGAAGCTACTCATTCAAATTTGATGCTTCAACACTCGCAAGCGGAACTTATATTTACAGATTAGAAGCAGGTGATTTTGTTCAGACAAAGAAGATGACGCTGACGAAGTAAAATCATTTCTTAATATTCTTCATGAAAAGCCAGGCGAATAGCTTGGCTTTTCTTTTTTACAACAAACCCAGTTTCTTAAATCGCTTTTGATTTAGCATAAGGTAAGATTCACCTTAAATGTGAGTCTCACCTTTGCGTAATGATCGTCATGAATAATTAATAAAATTTTCCTTCCCTATTTGCTTTTGTGTTTTATTAATTTAACTTTAGACAAGGGCAAAATATAAACCTAAGTTCACAAATAGTTTTTAACCATTACAAAATAAATTAGTGGGAAGTGCTATGAGAAAAATATTATTACTTACAATTTTTCTTTTCAATTTATTATTAGACATCAATGTATTTGGGCAATTACTTATTGAAGATTTCAATTTTACTGGCAATTTAACAGATAATGGTTATACTGCTCATAGCGTTGGAGGTACCAACCCATTAGCCACAACAACTGGTTTAACATATAGTGGTTATTTAGGTAGTGATATTGGCAATGCCGTATTAATTGGAAACGCAGGTGGTGAAGACGTGAACAAAGGATTTACTGAAGTAAACACGGACGGTGCAGTAATTTATTATTCACTTTTAGTGAATGTAACTGATGCTGCATCTTCCAAATCCGGTGATTATTTTTTCCACATTGGGAATAGAAGTTCCTTAACTAGTTTTACACAATTTGCTGCTCGCATATTCGCCAGAATATCAAGCGATAATATTAATTTTGGTATTTCCAATACATCAACAGCAACTTATGGTACTACAAATTTCTCAAAGAATATTACTTACTTATTAATTGTAAAGTACACTATTAACACTTCTGGTGTGGACGACGTGTCGCTCTGGGTTTTTTCATCTGGTGTACCTTCCACCGAGATTGGTGCAGGAATTGCCGAAGTTACAAATTCACTTGATGGAGAAGATGTAATTGACGCATTTGGAATCAGACAAGGTTCAAGTACAACTCAACCTCAAATTGTGCTTGATGGTATTCGTATTGCAACATCATGGTCACAAGCTCCTCTCCCTGTCGAACTCTCATCCTTTTCTGCTTTCGTTAATGGCAGCGCAGTTAATTTAAAATGGCATACTAAAACCGAGGTAAATAATTACGGATTTGAGATTCTTCGCTCCACTCAGAATGACAATGATAGCTGGACGAAGATTGGTTTTGTAAATGGACACGGAAACAGCAACTCACCTAAGGATTATAGCTTCACGGATAGAAGTATATTGAGCGGTAAGTTCATTTACCGTCTAAAACAAATTGATACTGATGGTAAATACGAATACAGCAAAGAGGTTGAAGTGGATTTAGGTTTACCAAAAAATTATTCACTTGAACAGAATTATCCCAATCCATTTAACCCAAGCACCGTAATCAGTTGGCAGTCTCCAGTCGGCAGCCAGCAAGTAATTAAGTTGTTTGATGTTATTGGAAATGAAGTTGCCACGCTTATAAATGAATGGAAGGAAGCAGGCAGTCATTCACTTAAGTTTGATGCCAGCGATTTATCTTCGGGAGTATATTATTATAAACTAACAACAGATAATTTTTCTTCAACGAAAAAAATGATATTGACAAAGTAACACTTTCTCCTTCCCCTCCTGTAGATAGGGCAGACGCTTGTGTCTGCCCTATTTTATTTTCAATAGAGAGTGGGATCTTTTCATCCCAACATAAAACCTTTGACAAACTTTTAATAGTTAGCTAACTTTACATGAGCGATATTAATTAGCAACTCATGTTACAAATGGAATGATGAAAATTCGCAAACAAACCCAGTTCCTTTGATTTTTAGTACTGTGCCTTAGGAACAGGGTTTGTATCCTTCACTTTTGCCTAAGGTAAATTAAAAATTTGAAATAATTGGGGCTATAGCTCAGCTGGGAGAGCGCTTGAATGGCATTCAAGAGGTCAGGAGTTCGATCCTCCTTAGCTCCACTTAAGGATCTGAGCCAAAGGCTCATCCGCCTCTGGCGGAGATCCCGCTTAGCTCCACAAGTTAAAGACACACATGTTTAGAAAATATCAAAAAAAAATATCCTTAATCTTAAACTTAATCTGTATCCCCCTCACCAGTTCTTTGTTGCTAATTTCCTGCGACGATACACAAACAATCGAGGACATTGATAAAAAACCAATTCCCGCAACAAATGTAAGTTTCTCTCAGAACATCTACCCGGTTTTTAATGTTAAGTGTAATAACTCAGGATGCCACAATGATGAAAGCCGTGCAGGAGAAGTGAGTTTAACTTCATGGTCTAACGCCACAGATCCAAACATCGTAGTTAAAGGTGATCCAAGCACAAGTAAATTGGTTTGGTCAATTGATCGACTTCCCGGTGCTAAATGGATGCCTCCGGATGGTTACCCCGGCTTAACAGAAGAACAAAGAATTGGTATTAAAACCTGGATTACGGAGGGAGCGCTGAATAATTGATGATTTATTATTTATGATTTATTATTGATGATTGATAATTTATTATTAACGAAAGTTAAAAATCGAGTTCATTTAGTAAGTCACCTTATGCAAGTGAGTGTAAAATCTCGTGTAAAACCTCCGAGGTTTTGTAATTAGAATATTCCTAAAGTTATCTTTTGGCTCTTAATTGAAAATATTTTCATAAAACCATTCATTGAAACCTCGGAGGTTTGTCATTTTGCGTAACATGAGTTAGTAAATTATATTAGCTCAAAGCATTTATAGCCACTTCATTTGTTTATACCAATCTACCGTTCGCTTTATTCCATCCTCTAAAGATATTTGCTGATGATAACCTAAATCACGGCTTGCTTTAGTAGTATCGCATATCCATGCATTTTGGGTTATATCTCGCGCCTTTTCAAGATTCAGAGTCGCAGGTTTCTTGCTGAACAAGGAAAGGAATTGAGCAATTGCTGCAATTGAATAAACAATTGTGTGCGGCACTGCAACTTTAAATGGTTTTTTCTGCATAACTTCTGAAGTAACATCTCCAACTTCACCCCATGTGTAATACTTTTCCGAACTTATGAAATAAGTCTCCCCTCTCGCCTTTTCATTTATTGAAGCGAGATAAAAACCCTCAACTAAATCTCTAACATGAATCAGGCTGATTATTTTCTTATCAAACCCAATTGTTGTCATTAATCCTTTATCAAAGGTTTGGAAGAAAATAAAAATCTCTGTGTCACGTTCACCATACACAGCTGGTGCACGGCAAATGGTTATCGGCATTTTGTCCATATAAGACTGTGCAAGCTGCTCTTGTGCAAGTTTACTTCTGCCATAAGTCGTGATAGGATTGCATACAGTATTTTCATTTACAGGTTTTCTGTCGGATGAAGGTCCTACTGCTGTTAAACTTCCAACAATCACAATCCTTTTCAGAGATGAGGCATTCATGCTCGCGGCTTCGAGAAGCGCTTTTGTAGTGTCAACATTTCCTTTGAAATATCCTTCAGGTGTTTTGGATTTTACAACGCCTGCAACATGATAAATATAATTTGCATCTTTAAATGCTTTAATCATTCCATCAACATCCAATAATCCACAATCATAAATTTTCACTTCTTTTCCTTGCAGCCATTTTAAATCGCTGCTTTTTCTAACCAGGCATCTTACTTCATATTTTTTTTCAAGAAGATAATCAACAAGATGACTGCCAACGAAACCATTTGCACCGGTAACTACCGCAATATTTGAAGTCATAAGATCGGATTTATTTGTTTTTAAAACGATTATATATAGATTTCACATCGAAAATTAAGAAATAACCACATCAATTTTATATCTCATCCTAAAAATATAAATTAACTTGGGAGGCATTTTTGGACCTATTTAGTAAGTGTTATGACTTTACCAGAGCTGATGAAATTAAAAAGACCGGGCTCTATCCTTACTTCCGGGCAATCGAAGAAAATGAAGGACCTGTTGTCCAGATTGAAGGCAGAAAAATTATTATGGCAGGTTCTAATAATTATCTGGGACTAACTGCACATCCAAAAGTAAAAGAAGCCGCAATTAAAGCTGTTGAAAAGTATGGTACAGGTTGTTCAGGTTCTCGTTACTTAACCGGAACGCTTGATCTTCATATTGAATTAGAATACCGTCTTGCAAAATTCTTCAACAAAGAAGCAGTGCTTCTTTTCAGTACGGGGTATCAAACTGCACAGGGAATTATTCCAACGCTTGTTCAACGCGGCGATTATATTATATCTGATAAAGACAATCATGCCTGTATAGTTGCAGGCAACTTGATGGCAAAAGGAGCCATGGCTGAGTTTGTAAGATACAAACACAACGATATGGACGATCTTGAAAGAGTGATTCAAAAACTGCCTGCAGACTCTGGAAAATTAATTGTAAGCGATGGTGTTTTCAGCACTGGCGGTGAAATAGTTAATTTACCCCAGCTAAATAAAATTGCAAAAGAATATAAAGCGAGAATCCTGATTGATGATGCTCATTCTGTTGGAGTCATAGGCAAAGGCGGCAGAGGAACTGCAAGCGAATTTAATCTTGAAAATGGAATTGATTTAACAATGGGAACATTCAGCAAAACCTTTGCATCGTTAGGCGGATTTGTTGCCGGCGAAGAAAGAGTGATCAATTATATAAAGCACTACGCTCCCGCATTAATTTTTAGTGCTTCTCCCACACCTGCATCTGTTGCCGCTGCATTAGCTGCGCTCGATATTCTCGAGGCTCATCCTGAATTAGTTACTAAGCTGATTAGAAATGCAACAAAAGTTAGGAATGCTTTTAAAGAAGCAGGCTTCAAAGTTACCGAAGGAAGAACGGCAATTGTCCCTGTGATTGTTGGAGACGATGGACTTGCATTCAAAATGTGGCGTATGCTATATGATGCAGGTGTATTTGTTAATGTATTCATTTCACCAGGTGTTCCTGCAGGCCGTCAAATGATGAGAACAAGCTACATGGCAGCCCATGAAGATTCACATCTTGACAGCATTGTAGATATTTTTAAGGATGTCGGTAAAAAACTAGGTGTAATTTAGTTTAGGTTTAGTAATCCAAAAAATTGTTAATTAATTAGGCATACCCTTTTTAGGAGGTATGCTTTTTATTTTAATATTGATTTTTAAGAATGAACACTAGCATAGTAAGAGTTACTTCACAAGCTGATTTGATGAAATTCATTAAGTTTCCATGGAAAATTTATTCCAATGATCCTTACTGGGTTCCACCGTTGATTATGGATAGAAAAAAACTTTTAGATACCTCAAAGAATCCTTTCTTCAAACACGCGGAGATTCAATTATTTCTGGCTAAGAAAAATAATGAAATAGTGGGAAGAATTGCTGCAATTAAAAACGATCTTCACAATTTACATCACAATGATAAGGTTGGTTTTTTCGGATTTTTCGAATGCATGAATGATCAGCAAACGGCTAACTTGCTTTTCGATTCTGCAAAACAATGGCTTGAAGAAAAAGGCATGAATGCTATGCGTGGTCCTGCTAATCCATCTAGCAACGATGAGTACGGTATGCTGATAGAAGGATTCAATGACTCACCAAGAATTTTAATGACGTACAATCCTAAGTATTACATTAATCTTTGTGAGAATTATGGATTTGTTAAAGCCAAAGATCTAAATGCATTCAAGCTTGAAACCGATAAAGTGCTTTCTTCCGAAAAGTTAAAACGAGTGGCTGATATCGCTCAGCAGAGATCTGGCTTAAAAATATTTCAGATCGATATGAAAAAGTTTGACTCTGAGCTAGATAAAGTAAAATATGTTTATAATAAAGCATGGGCTCCTAATTGGGGTTTTGTTCCAATGACGGAGGAAGAAATTGATGCAATGGCAAAAGATTTTAAAGCAATTATTGAACCTTCTTTACTTTTATTCGGTGAGATAGATGGAAAACTTGTCGGGTTTGCTCTAGTAGTATTTGATTATAATTTTATTTTCAAAAAAATGAATGGGCGTCTATTTCCTTTTGGTATCATTAAGTTGCTAACTCAAAAGAAAAAAATTCCTTGGGCAAGAATAATTACTTTAGGAATAATTCCTGAATATCAAAAACGCGGATTGGACGCAGTATTTTACTATGAGATTGTCACAAGAGCAGCGAAATTAAATATATTTTTAGGTGAAGCAAGCTGGGTTTTAGAAGATAATGATATGATGAATCGCGGGCTTGAAGTAATGAATGCTCATGCTTATAAAAAGTATAGAATTTACGAAATACCTATCTAGTTCTACTTGCTAGTCCTGCGCAGCTTCATCGTACTTAAGTCCGTGCGACGGATCTATTTTCCTAAGCTTTTTAAAGACCGATTTATCAGAATAAGTCTTCAAATTTTCAATTATCTCCCCGCTTTTCGCATCAAAAAAAGTTTTTAACAGCACACTATTTATATCAACTTTAGTTCTTAGGATTTCTAAAGCATCAATAAGCTTAATTATGTTTTTGACAGCCAAAGTTTTTTTATCTGAAAAAATATCTAATCCATTATAATGATAATTAAAATAAGCTTCTCTAAATGGACGATATTTCTCGTTCAAAAGATCTTCAACCAAGCCCCTGCGGCTGTATGAGCTGCTTGTTTTTTCCCACCCTGTTCTCGAACTACTGTTCGCACCAAGGTTCACTATATCAAAAGCTTTTGCGAAATAAGGATTGCCGGCTAATTCATCATAGGAATCCAAATCAAAACCAATTATTACATAAGCATAATAATCGAGAAAACTTGTAAGTGGATCGAATACTGATTGTGTGGCATAAAGAGTTTGGTTTTTCTCATAGATAAAAGTCCATTGGGCATCGTTAATGCTTAACATAAGGGAGTTCTTAGCACTATTGTAAATGGGTCTTTGGCTTGTAATGACAGCTTGAGCGGAGTAATTTATATCACTTGACGCACCAACGAAAAATATATTAAAGGCGCATTCAATTTTATCCCCTTCCCACTTATCCGTGAAGCGTGTTTTGTTAAGATAATCTTCGATAGTTTGTGCAAAATCAGAAAGTAATTCTCTGTTAACTACGGGAATGCTTTCGAAATTAATCGTTACTTTACAATTCAATTCTTGTGAATGAGCAGCAGTCGTTATTAAAAGAATGAAGAATACCAAGGATTTCATTATTCACCCTAATTATTAAATGAATAGTTGATTAAAAATATGAATTTCGATATTATCACACAACAAACTAATTTATATAAATTTTTATGTGGTTTTTACTAATAACAGCGTTATTTGCTTCCTTCCAAACCAAATCGATTGCACAGTATAATCCTGGAGCTAAACAAATCTCAATGTCCAACTCGGATGTAGCATTAAGTAATGATGTATTTTCATTATTCAACAATCCTGCAGGCTTATCACAAATGAATTGGAGAGAACTCGGAATTTACTACTCGCCTTCACCGTTTGGGTTTTCAGAATTAGCAAACGGATTTTTTGCATACCATGAACCATTTGATTTTGGGTCTATTGGATTAGGTGCAATGACTTATGGATTTGAGCTTTACCGTGAGAATAAAATCGCTATTGGATTTTCTTACAATTACTTAGACAAATTTTTTGCCGGCGCTGCAGTAAATCTTCACACCGTTTCGATTAAAAATTATGGAAGTGATAATACCTTCTATCTGAACATAGGTGGATTATATTACCTTACACAAAATTTTAGATTAGGATTCTCGGTGCAAAATCTTAATCGGGCATCGTTCGGAAATGAAAAGGATAATATCCCAATGGTTTTTAATACCGGTTTCAGCTACGAAGTGATGGAGGAGCTGACTTTTAATTTGGCAGTTGAGAAAGATATTCGGTATAATTACTCGCTGTGCGGTGGTATTGAATATAATTTATTAGAATATATTTCTTTACGATCCGGTTTTTCAAATGAACCATCGCGTTATTCTGCTGGTATCGGAATAAACTATTCTTATTTCAGTCTTGATTATGCTTTTTTCACTCATATGGATTTAGGGCTCACACATCAAGCCGGATTAGTCATCAGCTTTGGTTCTGAAGGGAACAGAAATAAAAAGATCGGAAAATATTTAGGACAAGAATAGAATATTTTTTAAAGAAAATGACAACGGAATTTCAATCCACATTGATCAATGTTAGAACCACTTTACTCTTCATAACTCTGCTATTTACATTTTTCAACCAGCACATACTTTCTCAAACAGATTCAACCGATGCAAATACCGAGCAAATAATTTATGATTTACTTCAAGAATCGACGATTGAAGGTGATAATGAAGATATTTATGGAATTTTAGAAGACCTTTCAATTAATCCTATTGATTTGAATACTGCCGAACTTTCTGAACTTCAAAGAGTCCCGGGTTTAACCGCTCTATTTTCTTCAATAATTATCGAGCATAGAAAAAAGGTTGGAGCATTTTTTTCCATAAACGAATTATATCTAATTGAGGGATTGCCAAAAGAAATTGTCGAAAAGGTAAAACCGTTCCTTACTGTCGTTCATCAAAATATTACGGATGAAACGAATTTTGAAGAAATTTTTAAAACTCTATGGGATGGATGGAGTGAAAGTGTTAAGCTGAGTGTCAGAAGCAGAATTATAAATGATATTCAAGAACGAAGAGGTTTTACTGAAAATAAATTTGAGGGTTCAAGTCCAAAGATTTATAACAGATTTCTATTTAATTACGGCGGTCTGATTGACGCAGGACTGGTTGCGGAAAAAGATGCCGGTGAAAAATCATTAAACGAGTTTACATCATTTCATTTTGCAGTAAAAAATTATGGAATTATAAAAACTTTTGCATTGGGTGACTATACTTTGGAGTTTGGTCAAGGGCTTGCCCTCTGGAGTCCCTATGCAATTTCAAAAGGAACTAACGCGATCTATCCTTTAAAACGTAAATCAAAAATGATTAATCCATACAAAAGTACAAATGAAAATAATTTTTTCAGAGGAGCTGCAGTTACTATTGCGTACCATGCTTTTATGATTTCAGGCTTTTACTCTAATAATTTTTTTGACGCTAATATTGACAGCGTATCACGTTCAATATTATCGACACCAATTGATGGTTTTCATCGAACTGAGAATGAGATTGGTAAAAAAAGATCGGCAAGGGAAACTCTTTACGGGGCGAGAGTTGATTTCGTTGACCCGAATGATAATATAAATGCCGGAATATTATTCTATAGTTCTAAGTTCAGCAGTCCCTTTCTGCAAGAAGCACCATTCGATCTAAGCGGTGATGAGTTCAGTTACTATTCTATCTATTACGATTTATATTTTGGAAGAATAAATGTATTCGGTGAATCAGCTTTTGACGGGCGATCCATTGCATCACTTGTGAGTGCAAGCTTCACCCTCGACAGAAACTTTTCATTCGTTACGCTGGTTAGAAATTATCCCCGTAATTACAGAAACATTCATTCGTTTGCCTTTGGTGAAAATCCCGGTGCTACCCAGAATGAATTTGGTATTTACACCGGTTTTCAGTGGAGAACTTTTTTGGGTGAAATAAATTTTTATTTTGATCAATTCAAATTTCCGTACGCAACATTTGAGAATCCTTTGCCTTCAAGCGGTAATGAATTTTTATTTGACCTTCGGTCTAAACCAATTAACAAAATTGAAACTAATTTGAGATTCAAATACGAAAAGAAAGAAGTAACTGAAAAAATTGAAAACTTGGCGTCTCTACTGCCAAGATTAAGACAAGCCATCAGAGGTGAAATTACTTATGAAGTTTCAAATAAATTAAGATTAAGGAGCAGATTGGAATTTATTAGCTACCATCTCGATGAGATGAATATTAAAGAAAAGGGATTGATGGCTTTTCAAGATGTTCGATTCTCCCCTCTTCAAAATTTAAGCATTAATGGAAGAATCATATTATTTCAAACGGACTCATTTAACTCAGCCGTATACGAATATGAAAATGATTTGCAGGGAATACTTTCTAATGTAGCTTTGTATGGAACAGGCGTAAGATGGTATTTAATGATCAAATATAAACCGCTGAAGTTCATTTCTCTTTCAGCAAAATATTCGGAAACTTATAAACCGTTAGAAAGCAAACTGGGTTCAGGATTTTCCGAAATAAATAATAATGTGGATAATAAGGTAAGCTTTCAAGCTGAAATTAATTTCTAAAGCAGGGCAATCAGCTTTTAGTACCGGTAATAAAGTACATGTCAATCTTCTTCTTATCGCTTAACTTTAAAGTATCATAAAAATCACATTCATAGTAATCTTTAATCAGGTTATACGTCGCTGAACTGATATTTACTTTTCCCGGTCTGCCATTACTTTCCATTCTATTGGCGATATTAACGGTGTTTCCCCAAACATCGTATGTCATTTTATTTTTACCAATTACTCCAGCTACAACATTCCCTGAATGGACCCCCACACGCATGGGCCATTTTAATCGCGATTTCTTATTTCTTTCAGTGATGTAGTCCTGCATTTCAATTGCAGCTTTAACAACTTTAAGAGCATGATCCGGACATTCTTCCGGAAAACCTCCGCCTGCCATGTATGAATCACCAATTGTCTTTAGCTTTTCAAGACCGCAAAGGTCAACAATTTCGTCGAAATGTATAAAGATACCGTTAAGCTCGCTAACCAATTCATTCGGCTTCATTTTTGCGGAAAGCGTGGAGAAATCCTGAAAATCGGTAAAGAGCAGTGTTACCATTTTATAGTCGCGTGGCTTTATAACCCCCGTATCTCTTAATTCCTTCACAATTTGTTTGGGAAGAATGTTATGGATCAGGATATCGGATTTCTTTTTTTCTTCTTCAAGCTCGATGGTTCTTTCTCTTAATTTTTTACCGATACGATGCTTATGCACTGTAATCTCTATGGAAGTGTGAAGAACTTTTTCATCAAAAGGTTTAACAATGTATGCAAACGGTTCGGTTAATTTTGCCTTTTGAATACTTTCTGCATCAGCATAAGCCGTGATGTAAATAATCGGAACGTCAATAATTTTTTTTATTTCTTCAGCAGCTTCAATACCGGTCATTTTACTGTTTAATTTTATATCCATTAGAATTAAACTCGGTTCTAATTCAATTGCACGGGTAATAACCTCTTCACCTGAAGATACAATATCCGCCACTTCGTAGCCAAACTTTTTCATTATTCTTGATAAATCTCTAGCTATAATATTCTCATCTTCCACAATGAGAACACTAAGATTGTTTGATGGACTGTTTTTTTCTTTTAACAACGGGTTATATCTTTTTTATCAAGTTAGATTATTTTTCTCAAACGAGCTATAACGGCAAATAATGGAACAATGCTGAATTTATCTGCAAATTAATTTATCGTCGAGGCGAATTTAGGATTTTTTATTACTAAGCAAAAGTATTAATTATTTTTTGCTTTACCGACTATCAGTCTTATTCCATGTTGTTTTGTGATGTAGTTCCAAATCCATTCAGCCATCACTCTGACACGATTTCTGTAACCAATTAAGAAAAGAATGTGAACAAAGGACCATGTTAGCCATGCAAATAATCCAGAAAATTTTAGTCCTCTAATTTCAGCTATTGCTTTAGCTTTACCTATAGTTGCAAGATTACCTTTATCCATATAAGTAAATGGCACGCGCATTCCGGATTTTTTTTCTTCTAAAATAATTTTTGCAACATACTTACCCTGTTGAATTGCAACAGGAGCAACTCCTGGCAGCAGATTACCTTTCTTATCTAGAAAGGATGCTGCATCGCCGATTACAAAAATATTTTCATGATTATGAATCGAACAATCCTGGTTTACTAAAACTCTGCCCGCTTTATCCATTTTAGTATGAAGGGATTTTAACAGAGATGGAGCTTCATTTCCCGCAGCCCAAATTATATTTTTTGTTTTTATTATTTTATCAGCAATTCGAACATAATCCGAACCAATTTCTTGTACTATTTGATTTAGAATCACTTTAACACCAAATTTTTCTAAATCTATTTTAGCTTTTTTCGAAAGACTTTCCGGATAAGATGACAATATTCTACTTGAGCCCTCAATCAAAATAACTTTGGTTTTCTCAGCATTAATATTTCTAAAATCCTTCATCATAGTTTGCTTTGCGATTTCAGCTATTGCACCGGCTAGTTCAACTCCAGTAGGACCTCCACCAACAATTACAAAAGTTAAGTACTTATCAATTCCCGTCTTGTCATTCAATTTCTCTGCTTCTTCAAGTGAAAGAAGAATTTTTTCCCTGATAACAAGAGCATCGTTTAAAGTTTTTAATCCTGGAGCAATTTTTTCCCATTCAGGTTTACCAAAGTATGAATGTCTTGTGCCGAGAGCCAGAATTAGATAATCAAAACTAATTTTTGAATTGCTGATTTCCACAAATTTATTTTCTATATCGATTGACCATACCTCGTCCATTTTAACTTGAATATTTTTATTAGCAGTAAAGATTGCCCTGATCGGCATCGCAATATCTGCTGGTGAGAGAGCCGCAGTTGCAACTTGATAAAGTAATGGTTGAAATAAATGATGATTCGTTTTATCTATAATGGTTATTTCATAAGGTGAATTCTTCAATGCTTGTGCTGCCGACAAACCACCGAATCCTCCGCCTACTATCACTATTCTCTTTTTGAATTCTGCCATGAAAAATGCTCGACTAATTGTAAGTAAAAAGTGAACTTGAATTTGTAAAAACTACATTTTCAGTTACTAAGATAATTTAATTTGTCCTAAGTCCATTGATTGTGCATTTATCACATCTGAATTTCATCGAAAAATAAATCATTTAGACCAATCTCCTTGATGAGCAATACCTAATTAACGGCTCGAATTTTGTAATAAAAAATGTGATAAATATCAACTTTTACCATTTAGTTGGTAATTCACAAAAGATAATTTTGAAAATTATATTCTGCAAAAAAATTTTGTGCGCATAAAAATTTCATATTAATTGATTTGAAGAACATTAATATCAGACAAAATTATTCACCCCATAAACTTAATGGCTTGCCAATTGTGAGTTTGATTAAAAAAAACTTTTTTTGTGACGGTTATATTTTGTAATTTTTCAGCAGTTAATTTTTAACCATAGCTTATTGATTTATTTTTACGATATCATATAAATGCAAAATTCCAAAATAGAATTTCTAAAAAGCTACGATAACCTTATCAGACTTGCCTCAGCAGGATCACCAGAATTCCCAAGCAGTCTCTGCGATTATATTCTGTCCGATCAAGAATTTGAAGCCTGTGTTTTGTTTAGAATAATTGGCAATAGATCATTAAAAGTAATTGGTAAATCTGGTTCAACAAAAAAATCGTACGAGCTTAATTCCATGTTCGAATGCTCGGAGTGCAAGCTGATTGGTTCAAACTCACTAAAATTAAGTTTTAGCAATCAACCTGGATGTGAGCTTGAAGCCAGTGATTTTGTAATGTACGAAGGCTGCTTATTCATTAAGGTTTCTGACGATAATAGAGTTTTATTGAAGCTTGCGAAGAGAACCCCATTTTCTCCTGCTGAAAAAGAAAACATTGAATTACTAGCGAGTGCATTAGAAAGCTTGTTGAAGATTTGGTTTACGCATGAAGGGAATCTTTCATCATCGATTAGTAAATTAATTTCCGATATTGCCCATGAACTCAGAACCCCAACAAACAGCATCATGGGATTTGCTTCGCTGCTTAACGAAGATAACCTTTCACCCTCTCAAGCCGAATATGTTAACACCCTTAAAGAAAATGCCTATAACCATCTTTCCTTGTTGAATGATTTGATTGATTTTGCAAAATTTGAAAATGGTTTAGTAAAAGAATCTAAAGCTAGTGTAAACTATATAAACTTTTTAAACGAAATTCTTAAATCTTTTCAAGATAAATTTCCTTCAAGGGAAATTGATTTTATCAACAATTTTGAGGGAGAAATTCCTGAAACAATTAAGCTGGATACTCAAAAGTTACGATATATTCTTATTAACCTGATTAATTATTCTATCAGACTCACTGAAAAAGGTAAAATCACTGTTACTTCAGCTTACACCGATTCAAATCAAATCCATATTAAAATAAATGATTCGAGCGATGGAATCTCTTCAGCAAAGGTGAAAGAATTTTTTAACCCATTCGCTATTTATGATTTAGGAAAATTTAAATTTGGCAATGCTACGGGTTTAGGATTGACTCTCGCAAAAAAATATATTGAGCTGCTAAATGGAGAAATTGGTGTTCAGAGTGCACCAGGTAAAGGAACTTCATATAATATAAAGATTGGAGTTGATGCCATTTCTAAGATCGAGTCTCAGATTAGTGCCTTGCCAAAACCAGGAAAGAAAAATCGCGTTTTAGTTATTGAAGATGATTACGCTACATCAAAACTGCTCAGCAATTATTTGAATAAATGGGGATATGATCCCGTTATCGTCAATTCGGCTGAACAAACATTAAAATCCATTGAGAAGGAAACATTTTTAGCAATTTTACTGGATATCGTTTTGCCGGATTCGAATGGATTCGACTTAATGAAGAAAATTCGTTCTCATCCTAATTCAAAACGAACTCCGGTAATTGTTTGCTCTATCGAAGCAGAAGAGCAAAAAGCATTTTTAATGGGTGCCGTAGAATATTTTGTAAAACCAATTAAATATAGCTTCCTTGTAGAAGTGCTTCAGAGCTACAGATTAAAAAGAGATTCTAATATTCTTATAGTCGATGATGATGTTCCAACATTAAATCTGATCAAAGAAGCGGTTCAACAAGCAGGATTCAATCCAATAGCCGAAGCCTTCTCTGCTAAAGTTATGAACTTAATCGAAGATAAGGAACTTGATCTTGCAATTGTTGATCTTGATATGCCGGAGGTTTCCGGATTTGATCTCATCAAAGAAATTAAGGAGAATCCTAAATTTGCTAAGCTCCCAATAATAATTTACACAGGCAAAGAAAATTATAGAGATGATTTAAAAAATATTGATGGACTTTTCGAACATTTATTAGAAAAAAGAAGCTCGAATATCGAGAACCTTGCAGATACAGTTACAGCTATGATAAACAAATTTGATGAACCTACTCCGCCTGAAGAATTAGCTAAAGAAAAAGATTATGATGTAGTTAAAATTCTTCTTGCCGAGGATTACAAGCATTCACAGATTATCGTCACGAGGCTGCTGAAGAAAAATAATTTCAATCATATTGTTGTTGTTGAAAATGGTGCCGAAGCCCTTGATCAGGTGAAGAAACAAAAATTTGATTTAATCCTTATGGATATGCAAATGCCGGTTATGAACGGCTTTGAAGCAATGGAAAAAATCCGGCTTATTCCCGAGTATAAAGAGACACCGATAATTGCGCTCACAGCTTTTGCTATGAAAGGTGACCGCGAAAAATGCATAGATGCAGGAGCTACGGATTATATCCCCAAACCAATTGACAGCCAAGAGTTTGTTCAGAAAGTAAAACATTATACCGAAAGCACTGTGCCGGTAGCATAACCGCAAGAAGGTTCACTGGCATCTCATTTTCCAATTCTTTATTACCTTTCCAAACACTCTCGATTTATTTTTATATTTGAATCATTCAAATAAAAATATGTTGAGAAATGATTAACGAAGCACCGAGAGTTCGCTTTGCCCCAAGTCCAACAGGATATTTACACGTTGGAGGATTGCGCACAGCATTGTACAATTATTTATTTGCGAAGCATAATAACGGAAAATTCATTTTACGAATTGAGGATACAGACCGTAACCGCTATGTGGAAAGTGCTGTTGACAATCTTATTAAAGCGCTAAAGTGGGCAGGATTACAGTATGATGAAGGTCCGGATATAGGCGGAATCTTTGAACCATACATTCAATCACAGCGGTTAGAAATCTATAAAAAACATACCGATGAACTTATTGCAAAAGGTGAAGCGTATTATTGTTTTTGTACTCCCGAAAGACTAAAAAATCTAAAGGAAGAACAAGAAAAAAAGAAATTACCTCAAACTAAATATGATAAGCATTGCTTAAATCTTTCCACATCTGAAATAGAAAATAATCTCTCGAATAAGATCCCTTATGTAGTTCGTTTAAACGTTCTGCCAGATCAAAAAATTATTTTTTGTGATGCAATTCGTAACCGGGTCGAATTTGACAGTAATAATGTCGATGATCAAGTATTAATTAAAAGCGATGGTTATCCGACATATCATCTCGCAAATGTTGTTGATGACCATTTAATGAAAATTACACACGTAATTCGCGGCGAGGAATGGATTTCATCAACGCCTAAGCACGTTTTACTTTATGATGCTTTTGGGTGGGAAAGACCCACTTTTGCTCACCTCCCTCTCCTGTTAAATCCGGATCGTTCTAAACTTAGTAAACGGCAAGGTGATGTAGCCGTGGAAGAGTATCGCGATAAAGGATATTTAAAGGAAGCTCTCATCAATTTTGTTGCTTTACTTGGCTGGAATGCCGGTGATGATCGGGAATTTTATTATCTGAATGAATTGGTTGAAGCATTTTCACTTGAACGCGTAAATAAATCAGGAGCCGTGTTCGATATTGTTAAACTCAATTCATTGAATGCTGAACATCTTCGTAAAAAACCGAATGAGGAAATTCTTGAGATGTTGAGAGCCAGAATACAGGAGACAGAATTCAAAATTCAGAATTATTCGGATGAATTTCTGCTTATGATTATTGAAGCTATGAAGGAGAGAGTTTCATTCGTTCATGAGTTTATAGATAATTGTAAATACTTTTACGAAGCACCAAAAGAATATGAGAAAAAAGCCATTGAAAAGAATTGGAAACCAGAAACTCCTATGCAGTTAAGAAAATTGAGAGATGCTTTTTCACGATTAGAAAATCCTACTAAAGAAGATTATGAACATGCACTGGCTAAAGTCTCGGAAGAACTTGTAATTGTAAAAGGAAAACTAATTCATCCATTACGTTTTGCAGTATCCGGGCAAAGCACCGGACCGGGAGTTTTTGATTTACTTTTCATTTTAGGTAAAGAAGAAGTCATTAAAAGAATTGATGCTGCATTTGAAAACATAAAAAATTAATGTTTGCAGAGATGCTGCATGTTACATCTCTACAACCTAATTTCTTTTCAAAAATTGATTAACTGAATCGGCAACTCTCCGTCCGTGATTTATTGCTCGAACTACAAGTGATGCGCCGGTCATGGAATCCCCGGTTGCAAAAAATCCCGGCTCAGTGGTTTTATAATCTTTATCAACAACAATATTTCCCCTAGTATCCGTAGCGATATTAAGTTCTTTTACAAGGTTCCCGTGTTCAACATGCAGAAATCCCATAGCAACCAGAACGAGATCAACCTTAATAAAAATGTTTTCACGTGGCACTCCAACAAATTTCCTCTGACCATTCTTATCTGGGTCTGTCCAATCTAATTTCCCAAAATTAATACCCGATACTTTTCCATTCTCACCCGTAAAATTTTTTGCCTCAAGCGACCAATATCGTTCACATCCTTCATCGTGAGAAGAAGATGTGAATAGAATTTGAGGCCATGCAGGCCATGCATTGTATTCGCCTCGTTCAGTCTGCGGTTGAGGTAAAATTTCTACTTGTGTTATAGAAGCTGCACCTTGCCTTCTCGCTGTACCAACACAATCCGAACCTGTATCACCACCACCAATAACTATAACATGCTTTCCTTTTGCACTGATTCTTCTTTCTTCAGAAATGAAATCACCTAAATTCAATTTATTCTGTTGGGTTAAAAAATCCATTGCGAAGTGAATCCCTTTTAACTCCCTGCCCGGGATATTTAAATCTCTTGGGATTGTTGCTCCCGCTGCGATTACGACTGCATCAAAAGTTCTCTTAAGATACTTTGAGGAAATATCAATGCCAACATCTACACCAGATTCAAAAATCACTCCTTCATCTTTCAATTGCTCCAATCGTCGATCAATTACCCATTTTTCTAGTTTAAAGTCTGGAATTCCATATCGAAGTAAACCACCAATACGATCACTCTTTTCAAAAACAGTAACGCTTTGTCCAGCTCGAACAATTTGTTGTGCCGCTGTAAGTCCAGCAGGTCCCGAACCAACTACAGCAACATTCTTTCCAGTTTTATATCGTATAGGTTGAGGAACAATCCACCCTTCTTTCCATCCTCTTTCAACTATCTGCAGCTCAATATGTTTAATTGTAACAGGCGATTGATTAATAGAAAGTGTGCAAGAATATTCACAAGGTGCAGGGCATACTCTTCCTGTAAATTCCGGGAAATTAATTGTTGAGTGAAGGAGTTCAAGTGCGGTTTTCCATTGATTTCGATAAACCATATCGTTCCAATCCGGTATGCGATTATTAACCGGGCATCCGTAAGAGTGGCAATACGGAATTCCACAATCCATACATCTTGCCGCTTGATTAATAATTTTATCATCGGGTAAAAGAAATTCAAATTCTCTAAAGTTCTTTACTCTTTCATCGATTGACAGTTTTGAAGGATTTTCTCTTGCAAATTCCATAAAGCCTGTTGGTTTAGCCATTGAAAACCTCTTCAGTAACTGCAACAGTTTCAAAATCAGGATACTCACTTAGTTTCATTCGCTCAAGAGATTTTCGATAATCAATTGGCATAACTTTTACAAACATCGGCAGGTTCGATTCCCACTTTGCTAATATTTCCAAAGCAAGAGGACTTTTGGTGAAACTATAATGTCTTTCAATCATAGATCGTAAAAATAATTTGTCGTTTTCGTGCCAAACGCTTTCAAGATCAACCATATCCAAATTACATTTTGTATCGAACAACTGTGTTTGATCGCGAATGTATGCAATGCCCCCACTCATACCAGCGGCAAAATTTTTTCCTGTAGAACCAAGACAAACGATAATACCGCCGGTCATATATTCGCAGCCATGGTCTCCAATCCCTTCAACAACTATTTTAGCCCCGCTATTTCGGATTGCAAATCTTTCACCGGCTTTACCATTAATATAAACTTCACCCCCGGTAGCACCATAGAGAACTACATTTCCACATATTGTATTTTCATGCGGAGTGAAGGCAGATTTTTTAGGAGGAACCAAGATAATTTTTCCGCCTGACATCCCTTTACCAAGATAATCATTGGCATCACCTTCTACTTTCATTGAAATTCCTGGAGATAAAAATGCACCGAAGCTTTGTCCGGCAGATCCTTTAAAGTTTATTTTAATTGTATCATCAGGTAAACCGGGAGCACCATATCGCTTCACAATCTCTCCACTTAATCTTGCACCGACCGATCTATGTGTATTACGAAGCGTTAAGTTCAATTCAATCGGTTTCTTTTTTTCAAGTGCCGGTTTAACCAGCTTAATTAATTCTGTATCGAAAGTATCTATCTGGTTCGTACCAGATGCGCAGCACGATTTTCCGGTTTCATGTACCATAGAATTCAATAATGGATTCAAATCAAATTTTTGTGCTTTCCACATATGAACCGGTGGATTATACTCAAGCACTTCGGTGTGCCCAACCATTTCTTCAACAGTCTTAAATCCTAATTCAGCCATTTGTTCGCGTAAATCTTGAGCAAGGAATCTGAAATACCTTTCAACATATTCAGGTTTACCGTCAAACTTAGCACGGAGTACAGGATCTTGAGTGGCAACTCCAACTGAACATGTATTTTGATGACATTTTCTAAGCATTATACAACCCATTGTAATCAAAATCGAAGTGGCAAAACCAAATTCCTCTGCCCCGAGTAATGCAGCCACTGCAATATCCCTTCCGGTTTTTAGTTGTCCATCAACTTGTACACGTATTTTATCTCGCAAATTGTTAAAGATCAAAGTTTGATGAGTTTCGGCTAAGCCAATTTCCCATGGAATACCTGTATGTTTAATTGATGTAAGCGGAGATGCACCGGTTCCTCCTTCATAACCGGAAATAAGAACGAGGTCGGCTTTAGCTTTCGCAACTCCGGCAGCAATTGTTCCTACGCCTGATTCAGACACGAGCTTAACAGAAACTTTTGCAGAAGGATTTACACACTTCAAATCAAAAACTAATTGAGCAAGATCCTCAATTGAATAAATATCATGATGAGGCGGAGGAGAAATTAATGTCACGCCAGGTGTGGTGTGCCGTACTTTAGCAATCTCATCCGAAACTTTGTGTCCAGGAAGCTGGCCACCTTCTCCAGGTTTAGCTCCTTGTGCAATTTTTATTTGTAGTTCCTCAGCACTTAATAAATATTCCGGAGTAACACCAAACCTCCCGGAAGCAACCTGTTTAATTTTTGATGCTGAAATTTCTCCGTACTCATTCGGTTTCGATCTTTCCGGGTCTTCACCACCTTCACCGGAATTACTCTTTGCACCAAGTTTGTTCATCGCAGTACCAATCGTCTCGTGTGCCTCTTTACTGATTGAACCAAACGACATTGCAGAAACAACAAATCTTTTTATAATGCTTTCAACAGACTCGACTTCTTTAATTTGGACTGGATTTCTTTTCTTGAAAGAAAGAAGACTTCTAATAGTTCGCGGACTCGATTCACCTTCATTCACAAGTTTTACATATTCTTTGAATATTTCATAATCGTCGGTTCTTGTTGCCAACTGTAATTTTACTATTGTATCTTGATTCCAAAAATGTTTTTCACCATTAATGCGAATAGTGTATTCACCTCCGGCTTCAAGAAGAACATTTCTAAAACCATCTTCAGCAAATCCTTTTGAATGACGTTTGATTGCTTCCAACTGAACTTCTTTTAACCCAATTCCTCCAAGCCGGGAAATTGTTCCGGTGAAATATTTATCAATTACTTCTTTACATAAACCAACGGCTTCAAAAGTTTGGGCGGCAAAGTAGCTGTGAAGAGTTGAGATGCCTAAACGGCTCATCGTTTTAAGTAATCCTTTTTTGATCGCAATGATATATGAATCGATTGCTTCTTCAGGTTTTAGCTTTGTTTCAAGTAATTCCTTTTCAGCCATGCTTCGCACGGTTTTCAAACAGAGATACGGACAAATAGCATCTGCACCGTAACTAATCAACATAGCAAAATTCATCACCTCTCTAACTTCACCTGAATGAATTATCATACTTGCCTTGTTCCGTAACCCATTCCTCATTAAATGATGATGCAGACCGGCAACCGCAAGTAAGGATGGAATAGGAACTTTATCAGCGTTTATTTTTCTATCGGAAAGGACTATTAATGAAATTCCCTTTTCAATTGCCTCCGTAGCTTCATTAAAAATTGAATCGAGCGTAGACTCAAGTGCATTCTCTCCACCGTTTTTATCGAATAGAATATCTACATAATGAAGTTTTACGTTAGGGTGATTAGCTGCTTCAATTCTGATTAAATCATCAGGAGTTAAAATTGGGTGAGAGAATTTAAATCCTTTAAAATTCTCGGGAGATTCTTCGAGAAGACTTCCTTCTCCTCCAACAAAACTTTCGAGAGACATTACAAGCTCTTCACGTAAAGGATCAATTGCCGGATTTGTAACCTGCGCAAATCTTTGCTTAAAATAATAGAAGAGTAAATGAGGTATATCCGAAAGAATTGCCAGTTGAGTATCATTCCCCATGGAACCAATTGCTTCTTGTCCTCGTGAAGCCATTGGAGTTATAATTAATTTCAACTCTTCATCGGTGTAACCAAATGCTTGCTGTTTTTGAAGCAGAGTTTCATCTTTTTCAACAGGAGCATTTGATGGATTGAACAAACCACGAAGTGTAATAATATTTTCTTTTATCCATCGTCTATATGGTTTTTGGCGGGAAATTTTTGCTTTAATTTCTTTATCAGGAACTATGCGGTTTTCCAAGAAGTCTGCAAGCAACATTTTTCCTGGTGAGAGACGACTCTTCTTTATAATTTTTTCAGGATCTAAATCAAGCACACCAGTTTCAGATGCAAGGATAACGATCCCATCACTTGTTGTTGTGTATCGTGATGGTCTCAATCCATTTCGATCTAAGATACTGCCGAGATAGCGCGAGTCGCAAAAAACGATAGCGGCTGGACCATCCCAGGGTTCCATGATTGCAGAATGGAAATCGTAGAATGCTCTTTTATCTTCACTCATCTGAATTTTAGGACCGTATGCTTCGGGTACCATCATCATCATTGCATGCGGAAGTGACCGACCACCAAGCGCAAGCAATTCCAGAACGTTATCAAAAATTGCTGAGTCACTGCCATCTTCAACTATAATGGGTTTAATTTTTTCGATATCGTCACCAAAAAGATCTGAACGCAAATTAAATTCACGCGACATCATCCGTCCAATATTTCCGCTCAATGTATTTATCTCGCCGTTGTGCGCAATATATCGGAAAGGTTGAACAAGATTCCAGGTTGGAAGTGTATTCGTGCTGTATCGCTGATGCACTTCACCAAACTTCGAAGTAAATTTTTCATGCGAAAGATCGGGATAATAAATCGGCAATTGATGTGCAGTTAATAATCCTTTATAGACTATCCTATTCGATGAAAGACTACAGACATAAAATTGTGATGTATCTTGAGGTAATTCGGCAATCTCCTTTTCAGCCAATCTTCGGATTACATAAAGCTTTCTTTCAAATGCGTCGGAGCTGATTTTTCCTCTGTGAACAAAAAGTTGAAAAACATTGGGTTCTGTTCTTCTGGCTAAATCGCCAAGAGTGGAACTATTAACCGGAACTTTTCTCCACCCCAAAACATCACATCCTTCTTCATCGATTATTCTTGTTAAAATTTTTTTGCATTCATCCTGCAGAGATTTTTCTTTCGAGAAAAAAATCATTCCAATTGCATACTCACCGCTTGGAGGTAATTTTATTGATTGAGCTTCTGCACGCAAAAAATCGTCTGGCGCTTGGCACATTATGCCGGCACCATCGCCAGTTGATTTATCACCGCCAAGTGCGCCTCTATGTTCAAGATTTATTAAAACTGTAATTGAGTTTTCAATAATGGTGTGAGTTGAGATTCCATCTAATCTTGCAACGAATCCAACACCGCAGTTATCATGTTCAAATCTCGGATCGTACAACCCGTTAGGAATTAATCGTCCATCCGCTCTTCGATTAGTAAAAATATTTCTATCCGTTCGATTCATAAGTCTAATTGTTTAGCTAAAGTTGTTTTATCAAATTTATCTTGGTCAAAAAAGAGAGGAGAAATAAAAATCTATGGAATTGTATGATATCCATCAAAAGATGAATGGGAATCGCTTATTTTCATTGTCTCCGCCAAGCTTATGATTAAAGTTCATAATTATTGTTAACGTGAACATCAAAGGATTTTAAATTGAGTTATCCTTCAATACCTATCAGTAGTAGTTCTCCGTTTTCTCAAATGGTAAATAACTTTGTGGGTTACTCTAAACATAATTGCAGCTTATAGCCAGCAATAATGAAAATATGATCTTTATGAGTCGATATTTTATACCGGTAAGGTAAACTTTTATGCAAATGTAATTAGGAAAAATTGAAAATTCAATGTTTTTCTTAATTAAAATACAAAAATGTAACGAGGAGCTTTTATTTTGTAGGAGGGCATGGAATAATAAAAAAAGTTTTTGAACCAGTTAAAAATTTATAAATGTAAACGCATCTTTGTTTGATCTCTGAAATTCTATTTCTTAGCCCAGCTATCCCTCAATGTTACTGTTCTATTAAAAACTAATTTGTCGTTGGTAGCATGTTTTGTTTCAACACAGAAATATCCATTACGTTCAAACTGAAACCTCTCCCCTTTCTTTGCGTTTCTTAAGAATGGTTCAAGCTTTGCATTGGAAATAACTTCAAGCGAATTAGGATTAATACAACTCAGCCAGTTTTCTTCGACGCCAGGATTTTCTACAGTAAATAGTCTATCATATAATCTAACCTCAACATCAATTGCATGATTTACAGAAACCCAATGGATTGTTCCTTTTACTTTTTTCTTGCTTGTTCCGGTTCCGCTTTTTGTTTCAGGATCATAACTGCAGCGGAGTTCGACAATCTCATCATTATCATTCTTAATAACTTCGTCGCATTTGATAATGTAAGCATAACGTAAACGGACTTCTCCGCCATGAATTAAACGATGAAATCCTTTCGGTGGATTTTCCATGAAATCACTCTGCTCGATATAAATTTCTTTACTGAACGGAACACGACGACTTCCCATCGATGGATCTTCGGGATTATTAACTGCTTCCAGTTCTTCTATTTTACCGTCAGGATAATTTGTAATAATTGCTTTAAGTGGATTTAACACAGCCATTACACGCTGAGTATGCTTATTCAAATCATCCCGAATTGCAAATTCCAATAATGAAATATCTGTCAGTGCATCACGTTTTGCAACCCCAACTATTTCAGCAAAATTTCTGATTGCTTCGGGAGTGTATCCTCTTCTTTTGTATGCAGAGATGGTTGGCATTCGTGGATCATCCCAGTCATCAACATATTTTTCTTGAACAAGCTGAAGCAATTTCCTTTTACTCATCACGGTATAGTTTAGGTTAAGCCGGGCAAACTCAATCTGCTGTGGATGATGAACGCCAAGCTGATCTAAAAACCAATCATAAAGCGGGCGATGATTCTCGAACTCAAGTGTACAAATTGAATGCGTAATTCCCTCAATTGAATCCTCATTACCATGCGCCCAATCGTAAGTTGGATAAATACACCACTTATTTCCGGTTCGATGATGTTCAGCGTGAATAATACGATACATTATTGGATCACGCAAATTAAAATTGGGAGAAGCCATGTCAATTTTAGCACGCAGAGTTTTCGTACCGTTTGCGAATTCACCATTTTTCATCCGCTCAAACAAATTGAGATTCTCTTCAATGGAACGATTACGGTATGGACTTTCTTTCCCAGGTTCAGTTAAAGTTCCGCGGGAAGCACGGATTTCATCCGCATTCAAATCGCAGACATAAGCTTTGCCTTTTTTGATAAGCTCAACAGCCCAGAGATACATTTGCTCAAAATAATCAGATGCAAAAAGAACTTTATCACCGAAGTCAGTTCCTAACCAATTTACATCTTCAATTATTGATTCAACATACTCTGTTTCTTCCTTTTCAGGATTTGTGTCATCAAATCGAAGATTGAACTTACCATTGTAGTCTCTGGCAATTCCATAATTCAAGCAGATGGATTTTGCATGACCAATGTGTAAATAACCATTGGGTTCAGGAGGAAAACGCGTACAGACTTTCCCTCCCCATTTATTGGTTTTTAAGTCTTCGTCAATTATTTCGTAAATGAAATTTTTGGGTTTGTTTGCAGTAGTATTTTCGCTCATTGTCCGTGATAATTAAGATTTATAAAATTCACACTTCCAAGTTTTCTGTCATCCCCACATAAATAAAATTATGTGAAAGACTTTTTATTGCATAAACTGTAAACATAAGGCAGGTATTTTAATTTTCGTACCGAAGGCCGGACTCGAACCGGCACGAGGTGTGAGCCCCACTGGATTTTGAGTCCAGCGCGTCTACCAATTCCGCCACTTCGGCATAAGAACGAAAAAGACATTCCTAACGATTAAACTCTCGACAACCATTTGGTGTGAACCAGACCTACCAAACGAGTTAGTTAGGTAAACTGGATTTTGAGTACAGTTTATCTACCAATTTATCCGCCTCAGGTGGATTCCGCCACTTCGGCCTAAAGAACAACAAATAATATAACCACTAATAGCCCAACACTATTAAGTTTACTATCAGCATTCGGTGTGAGCCTGACCAGCCTCTAAGGTTGGTAAACTGAATATTGAGTCCAGTTTATCCACAAGAGGTGGACAAGTCTACCAATTTATCCGCCTCCCTGGCACCCGTTTTCTATGATGGGCAGGCAGGCGGATTTCGCCACTTCGGCATAAACACAAAACAAAAATAAATCTAAAGACTTAGATAGACAAATGAATTCACAGCGAACTACGCAACTTTATCCATCTCGAGTGTATGATCATTGTGTTCAATGCTAAATAAAAACTGTGCTTTAGGATTTTTTTCCTTAGCACGCTGAAGAGTGTAGGGCGATTCAGCAATGTAAACCAAATTTTTATTCTTATCCAAAAACAAATTGTTTGACCACAAACTCTTCAAACTTTCAATTTCATTTTCATTTTCATATTTGACCCAGCATGCTTTGTAAGATAGATAACTGATAAACTCACAGCTTGCACCAAATTCGTGAAGCAGTCTGAATTTGATAACATCAAACTGAAGCTCGCCTACAACACCAATCACTTTTCGATTTCCTTGATTCTGAGTGAAGAGCTGGGCTAATCCCTCATCAGTCAAATGATTGATCCCCTTTTCAAGCTGCTTTGATTTGAACGGATCTGTATTTCTAAGTTCACGAAAGATTTCAGGCGAAAAGCTTGGTACTCCTTTAAACATGAACTCTTCGCCTTCGGTCAGAGTATCGCCAATCTTAAATGTACTCGAATCGTAGAGTCCAATTACATCTCCTGCATAAGCATCATCAACAATACTTTTAGTCTTTCCCATAAATGTTGCGGGACTGGAAAATTTTAGACTCCGTTTAAGCCGCACATGATGGTAAAACTTATTACGTTCAAATTTGCCTGAACAAACTCGTAAGAATGCAATTCTATCACGATGCTTTGGATCAATGTTTGCATGAATCTTGAAAACAAACCCGCTAAAGTTTTTGTTGTCAGGATTAACGAATCCTTTGGTAGTTTCGCGAGGCACTGGAGATGGAGCAATTTCAATAAAAGTATCAAGAAGTTCCTTAACACCAAAGTTATTCAGAGCACTGCCGAAAAATACAGGAGCTTGCGTACCGTGTCTATATTTTTCAATGTTAAACTCTCCATATACGCCCTTCACTAGATCAACATCATGTTTTAATTTTTCTGCTGCGTCGCCGAACATTTCATGAAGCTCGGGATCATCAATTGAATTAAATACTCTTACTTCTTCCTCTACTTGCTGCTTATTAGAATGAAAGAATGCAAAGCTATTTTTATAAATATTGTACACTCCTCTAAAGGAAAGTCCCATTCCCATAGGCCAGCTTAATGGTCGGACGTGAATATTTAATTTTTGCTCGAGTTCATCAAGAAGCTCAATTGGTTCTTTACCTTCCCTATCCAATTTGTTAATGAACACAATGACCGGTGTGTTTCTCATTCTGCAGACTTGCATGAGTTTTTCCGTTTGCTCTTCAACTCCTTTCACACTATCAATCACAAGGGTAACACTATCAACGGCAGTTAATGTACGATATGTATCTTCAGCAAAATCTTTATGTCCCGGTGTGTCCAATAGATTTATAATCGCATCTTTATAATCAAAAGATAGTACAGAAGTTGCAACAGAAATTCCACGCTGCTTCTCAATCTCTAAAAAATCTGATGCAGCAGTCTTTCTAATTTTATTTGATTTGACTGCACCTGCAATCTGAATCGCACCGCTGTAAAGCAGAAGCTTTTCCGTTAAAGTTGTCTTACCTGCATCGGGGTGACTTATAATTGCAAACGTTTTACGTTTTTGAATATTCTTCAAAATGCTCATTAATATTCTTGATCCTTTATTAAAAATAGTTTAAATGACAATTTATATGGTTGGCTTAAGATTAGCCGTCTATGCTTAAATCGAATTGGGTAACTAATGCAGTGTAAATTTCATGGTTCAAATATAGTGATGAGTTGGTTAATATGAAATTGATTTGTAGAAAAAAGATGCAGACATCAAGAATATCTGATTAGTCTTTTTGCTGTCACACTGAGCGCCCCGCAATGTGCGGGGCAAGTCGAAGTGTGATTTCATCTTTATTATATCAGTCTTCGACAAGCTCAGACTGACAATTTTAGAAGTTGTGAGATAGACTTAACCTTATTAAGTGATTACTCTTTCAATACAGTTTTAAGGGCAGTTTCTTTATCTAATTTTTTTGTACAGAAGCAGCACATAAAGCATTTCATATCTTCTTTTCCTTCCATACGATCCTTACCTGCCTTTCAATTTCTAAAAAATCTAAAGCTGTTGTTTTTTAAGATTTTTTAATTATAAAAATAAATTTTCTCTACAATTCATTATAAAAATACATCTTGACATATGTTTTGGATTTAGATCGACAATTTTTTATATTTCATATAAAGGCGAAATGTAAATTAGTCAGTTGATGAAAGAAAATACAAAACTCTTTAAAGCACTTTCAGATCCTAATCGACTTAGAATTCTTAAGATGCTACAAAGTAAATCTCTCTGCGTTTGCGAGATTACAGATGTTTTAAAGTTAGCCACATCTACAGTTTCAAAACATTTAAGTATTCTTAAAGATGGTGGTTTTATTCTTGAACAGAAGAACGGTAAGTGGGTTAACTATCTAATAAATCCGCGCCCTTCCGATCCTAGAATTTCTTCTCTCATTTCTACACTGGACTTCTGGATTTCAGATGATCAATTGATTATCTCGGACAAACAGAAAGTGCAAAAGGTGGATAGATTTAAGGTATGTAGCAGATAAAAAAGAATAATGAAATGGCATATTCTAAAAAAGATCAATTCAATAAAACAGATAATTATGTTGCCGACATCGCAAAAGCTCTTTCGCATCCGGCAAGAATCGAAATACTAAAATCATTGATGGAATGTAAAACCTGTAGCTGCGGAACGATTGTAGAAAACCTTCCGCTTGCACAGTCAACTATTTCTCAGCACTTAAAGTTGTTAAAAGACGCTGAATTAATTGAAGGCGAGATAGATGGAAAAGCAATTTGTTATTGTTTAAACATTAAAAAGCTTAAAAATGCCCACAAAAATTTTCTAAAATTATTTGACCAGCTCATAGCACAATAGAATTAATATTCTATTTAATCCCCTCTACAAAATAATTTTTTATTTGTCTTGACATAGCAGAAATAATATACTAAGTTTCATATGCAAATATTCGCATATGAGCATATGACAACAGAAAACAAAATAGAAAAATTTAAAGCACTCTCAGATGAAACAAGATTGAGGATCATAAACTTGCTTCTTGTAAATGATTCTCTGTGCGTGTGCGAGCTTGTAGATACACTCGAAATTCCGCAGTATCAAATTTCAAAAGGACTTGCCATATTGAAGTCATCAGGAATTGTTGAACTAGAGAAAGATGGCAAATGGGGTTATTATCAGTTGAGTAAACTTAATGAAACAAACAAATCACTTTTCCTTCTGCTAAAGAAAATTCTGAATGATGAAATCTTTATTAATGATCTAAAGAAACTCAACGACCGGCTTCTTTTACGTGAAGAAGGCAGATGTGTTGTCGGATTCGTAGTAGAAAAAGATTTATTGATGCTGATTAAAAAGAAAAAGGAGGAAGTAAATGCCTGAGTTACTCTTATTAGATGGTAGAACAAAAGAATTGATTGCCATCGGTTCTTCTATCGCTGGAAATTGTTTGCCCTGCCTTCGTTACCATTTTGCGGAAGCAATTAAACTCGGTTGTACAATCGAAGATATAAAAGAAACTATTGGTATTGGCAAGATGGTTAAAGAAAGGCCAATAAATGATATCTACAAATTAGCTGATGATCTAATCAACAGAGAAAAAGAAAAATCAATCAAGGAGATATAATAAATGCCTATATATGAATATCATTGCAAAGATTGCGGTTATTATTTTGACATAAAAGCAACCGTAAAAGAAAAGGAAGAAGGATTAAAAATACTTTGCGAACAATGCGGAAGTGAAAATCTCAATCAAGTGTTTGGAGGTTTTGCTATTCTTGGCGGGCAAACTGTGAACGTCAGATCAAAGGACACACAAAACAACGGCGGCGGGTGCTGCGGTGGTAATGGAACTGGATGTTGCTAATTGAAAAGAGAAACCAAATGGAATACAAAATTGAATCATCAAAAAATAAATTAAATATATTCATTAAATCGCATGAAGTAGAAAGAGAAACTTTGCTGTCAAATTTTGCACTATGCCAGAAGGGTCAGTGCAGTTGTCCGACGGATGAATATAAAAAGTTGCAATCCCTCAACATCAGTTCTTTGGATGATGAACTGATCTTAAATCTTGAATCAAAACCGTATCAAGCATTCGACTTAAATGAAATTAAAAAATGTCTTGATTTCACTTCGAGCAATTTAAAAAAGGATAAATATGAATAACGCAATAGAAGTTAAGAAAATACAGATAGAAATCTTTGACCCACCAATGTGCTGCGCCAGCGGCTTGTGCGGACCGGATATCGATCCAGCTCTGTTGGATATCAATGAGTCAATTCTAAAAGTGAAAAAGGAATTTGTTGGACAAATCAAAATCGAGAGATACTTGCTAAGTCAACAAGGACTAAAGTTTATGCAGCAGCCGGAAGTTATGAAACGACTGCAATCAAATGGAGTTGAGGTTCTTCCAATAACTTTGGTTGATAGCAAAGTTGTGAAAGAAAAATCATATCCGACTTTTGATGAACTAAAAAATTATGTAGGAATGTAGAAAAATGAATAACACAAAATATATTTTCTTCAGCGGAAAAGGCGGCGTTGGCAAAACTACGATGGCGTGTGCAACTGCCGTTCACTATGCAAACGAAGGTAAAAAAACTTTAATAGTTACTACAGATCCCGCTTCAAATTTAGCTGATGTATTTGAAACAGAGATCGGACATAAAATCACTCCCCTACTCAACAATGTATGGGGAATGGAAATTGACCCGGACAAAGCAACAGAAGAATACCGTGAAAGAATTCTCGCACCAATGCGTGCAGTTATGCCGGAAAGCGTTATGGCAGTGTTGGAGGAACAATTTAATTCGCCGTGCACAACAGAGATCGCTTCATTCGATCGCTTCGTTGATTTTATGGTTGCAGAAAAAGAAGGTAAAGGGAAAAAATATGATGTGGTAATCTTTGATACTGCACCAACCGGACACACAATTCGTCTTCTCGAACTACCGGTTGATTGGAGTAAGCATATTGAAGAAAGCGCAAAAGGAAACGGCAACACTTGCATTGGTCCGGTTGCATCTATCCAAGAAAATAAAGTGAAATATGATGAAGCAACACGTCTTTTAGGCGATGCCGAGAGAACGACTTTTATGTTTGTTCTTCACCCGGAAGAAACTTCTGTTTACGAAACGAAAAGATCATCAAAAGAATTAAAAGAAATCGGCGTTAAAAATGTTGAATTGATTATCAACGGAATGCTGCCGGAAGAAGTTTGCGAGCATCCATTCTTCAAAAGTAGATTTGATATGCAGCAAAAGTATATTAAAATAATTGAATCTGATTTCCCGATTAAAATTAGAAAAATGTATCAACGCAACGGTGAAATTACTGGAGTTGAAAGATTGTTAAATATTGAGAAAGATTTGTTCTTTAATTCCGGTAAACAAACTTATTCAATTCCCGAAGGGACAGGCGGTAACGGCGAATTATTAAAAGCTGAGTTTGATAATTTTATTCCAGACTCAATTGACAAGATCATAACACCAAACGGAAAAACAAAATCTATTTTCTTTACAGGTAAAGGCGGGGTTGGTAAAACTGTAATTTCTGTTGTAACTGCTTATAAGTTTGCAAATGAAGGATACAAAACTCTACTGCTAACAACCGATCCGGCAGCACATATTGGTGAAGTGCTCGAGCAAAATATTACCGACCATATTCAGGAAGTTAAAGGTGTAGAAAATCTTTGGTCTGTAATTGTAGATCAGGAAAAAGCTACCGAAGAATACAAACAGAGAATTGTTGAAGAATCGAACTCTAAATATTCAGAAGATATGATGGTTGCGATTAAAGAAGAACTTGAATCGCCTTGTACAGAAGAGATGGCAGCATTCGATAAGTTTATGGGTTACGTAGAAAGCGATGATTATGATTTTGTTGTTTTTGATACCGCGCCTACCGGTCATACGCTTCGATTACTCGAACTTCCGTTTGATTACAGCGACCAGGTGAGTATGATGGTTACAACAAATCAGAAAAGCCAGGATGCAAAATCCGTTACTCAAAAAAGATTTGATAAAGTTATTGCAAGGATGAAGAATCCGGAACAATCAATATTCTCGTTTGTTGTTTATCCGGAATCAACTCCGGTAATTGAAGCATACAGAGCAATGCTTGATTTAAAAGAAGCGGGCATTCAAACGCAGTTTGTAGTTGCTAATCAAGTGCTCGAACCGGAATACTGTACAAATGAATTTTTCATCAAGAGAAGAAAAATGCAGGAAAAATATCTTGGAGAAATAAAAGAAAGATTTCAATTACCGGTTACGGTAATGCCGTTGCTGGAATCGGAAATAAAAGGTATTGGTATGATTCAAAAAGCATCCAACCTTTTATTCAACAATAATGTTAAAGTTTAATTTGAGGAAGAATCTGTTTCACAGAATAAACAAAAATGCAAAGCAAAATAAAACTGCAAATATTCGGAATGCCGATAGCCGCCTGCGATGAAAACAAGACCTGGCGAGCAGCGTCAAATATGGTATTCAGAAAGATTACTGATAAGTTTGGTTCAATAGTTGAGTGCGAGTATATCGAACTGTATTCACCGGAATCATTTTCTCATTCTGAAGTGATGAAGTTACTGAAAGAAAATAATGAAAAACCGCCGTATATTTTCATAAATAACGAATTGGTAAAGAGCAACGGCAAACTTTCTGAAAGAGTAATAATAACCGAAATTGAGAAGGTTTTTCTCATTAATACTAAAGGAAATACATAATGGAGACAAAAACAAAAGCTGCTGATTTAATGATAGCATCCGAAAATCTCGGCAGAGCCATAAGCGGTTCACCAATTGCCGAAAAATACAGACTATGCCGCAAGAATTTTATGAACGATGAAGAAGCTAAAAATTTGTATAGTAACTTTATGGTTCAACAGCGAGAATTTCAAATATCCCAGCAATACAATCCTGAATCAGAAATTGAACATCAAAAAATCGTTCAATTGCAAAATGAACTTTTAACAAATAAAATATTTAAGGAATATATTCAAGCTCAAAACAGCTTCATAGACCATCTAAAAGAAATAAATCAAAGCATTTCAAGTAATTTAGTTTTTGATTTTGCATCATACGCTAAGCCAGCATCCAGAGGTTGCTGCGGTTAATATAAGGAACAAATTTATGCTAGATACAAATACGAAACAGCACATCAATAATTTTGTAGAAGTATTAAAAAACTTTGAAGAATACAACGACTTTGTAATTGCTTCCGAAGCAAATGAAAATGATCCCGAATTAAAATCCTTACGCAAAGAATTGGGAAGATTGAGAAAACATTTTAATGAAAATCAGAACAATGGCAATATGACTCAAGAAGAAATTCAGAGACTTCGTTCACTTCAGAACCATATCAATTCACATCATATAGTTCATAATCTTGTTTCTTCTCAAAATGAACTTATTATGATTCTGCAAGAGTGCAATGAAAGCATAAGTCGTGAAATAGGACTTGATTTTGCACAAAACACAGCCCCTTCTTCCTGCTGCGGATAAATCTAATTTCCCTCAAAACATTCAGACAATTAACGAAATGTTATTTATATTTCACCCGTTAGCGAAATGAGTTATTTAAAATGATTAAAGACAAAACAAAAATATTCAAAGCCCTTTCGGATCCGAATAGGTTACGAATATTAAAAATGCTTCAAGTAAGACCGCTCTATGTTTGTGAGCTGACAGATATTTTAGGATTAGCTGCTTCTACTGTCTCTCAACATCTTAGCATTTTGAAAGAAGCTGGTTTTATCGTCGAATATCATGAAGGTAAATGGGTTAATTACAAAATTAATGCAGCAACAGAAGACAAAAGAATTTCATCAATAGTATCACAGCTCGATTTCTGGATATCAGATGAGGAAAGCATTATTGATGATATTAAAAAAGCGATAAAGGTTGATAGGTTTCAGTTGTGTTCAAAATAAAATATTGTGTGCAAAATTACCGGAGTTGATCTATTATGAATTGGAAAGAACAATATAAATCATTCTTGTGGATTGTAGGATTTTTTCTCTTTGCTTACTTTATGCCGATTGACAAGGAATCATTTAAAGGAGCAATATTAGCAGCATTTGATTTAGCTAAATGGTATGCACAAGAACATGTTTTGCTATGTCTTATTCCAGCATTTTTTATTGCGGGAACAATTGCAGTTTTCGTCAGTCAAGCTGCAGTTGTAAAATATTTTGGTGCGAAAGCTAAAAAGTGGGTCGCTTATTTAGTAGCGGCAGGACCAGGGACAATTCTTGCAGTTTGTTCTTGCACAGTTCTTCCTTTGTTCTCAAGCATTCACAAACGAGGAGCTGGATTGGGGCCGGCAATTGCATTTTTATATTCGGGTCCTGCTACCAATATTTTAGCAATCATACTTACAGCGAGAATATTAGGACTTGAACTTGGAATCGCAAGAGTAATTGGAGCAGTTTCATTTAGTATTATTATTGGATTGATCATGGCGTTCATCTATCGCAAAGAAGAGAAAGTAAAAGCTGATGCTCAACTCGCAATGCCTGAAGTAGAAGAACCGCGCCCTTTCTGGCAGACTGCACTTCACTTTTTTATTCTTGTTGCAATTTTAGTCTTTGTTAATTGGGGAAAGCCTGCAGACACAACCGAAGGTTTCTGGTACTTTATGTTTGCTAATAAATGGTTTATTACAGGATTATTTGGAATCGGTTTTGCACTTTCAATGATTTATATAATCCAGGTTAAAAAGCTTTATGTGATTCTGGGGACAGCAGCAGTAATTATCTCATCAATACTTTTTTACGATAACCCAGCTATTACTTTTGTTGTAGCCGTTATTGCAACAACTATCGCTTTAACTTTTACAGATGGTGAAGCAAACCAATGGCTTGGTGAAACTTGGGGATTTACAAAGCAAATCATGCCTCTGCTTGCTGCTGGAGTTTTGGCTGCCGGATTTTTACTCGGTTCTAATAACAACAACAACGGTGTTATTCCTAATGAATGGATTTCAGCTTTAGTTGGCGGCAACTCTTTGTTCTCAAATTTCTTTGCGTCAGTCACCGGTGCGTTTATGTATTTCGCTACATTGACTGAAATTCCAATCTTACAAGGATTAATTAACAGCGGTATGGGAAAAGGTCCAGCACTTGCATTACTGCTTGCAGGACCGGCATTGTCATTACCAAATATGCTTGTAATTCGTGGAGTGATTGGAACACAAAAAACTGTTGTGTATGTATCGCTTGTAGTAGTTATGGCAACCATAAGCGGTTTGATTTATGGAGCGTTGTTTTAGCATGAATGATACAATCACTAAATGTAATTCCCGCGAATGCGGGAATCCAAGATAAAATTAAATAAGTAGATTCTCGCTGGAGTTTATCCCGTATTTAATACGGGGCGAGTATGACGAACGAAAAAGGAGATTAATGAAAAAAAGAATTTTAATACTATGCACGGGGAATTCTTGCCGCAGCCAAATGGCTGAAGGATTTCTTAAATCATTTGATGGTGAACTAGAGGTATATTCAGCAGGAACAAAACCATCCAATCAGGTTCATCCAAAAGTAATACAAGTAATGAAAGAAGCCGGGATAGACCTTTCACAAAATTATCCTAAGATGGTGGATAAATTCTTGAACGAATCCTTTGATTATGTAATTACTGTTTGCGACAATGCAAAAGAAACTTGTCCGGTTTTTATTGGTAAAGTTGGGAAGCAGCTTCATATTGGTTTTGAAGATCCTGCGGAAGCTGCCGGAACGGAAGAGGAAGTTTTTGCTGTTTTCAGAAAAGTAAGAGATGAAATCAAAAAAGATTTTTATGAGTTTTATAAAAAAGAAATAGAAACCAAATAAAACACGGATCGAACGGATTTGAACGAATTTAAATCAGTTACATCCGTTAAATCCGTGTTCTATTAAAAATTTTTAAAGCAAGGAGATAAAAAATGTTAGACATAAAAGTGCTTGGTCCCGGCTGTGCAAATTGCATCAAATTAGAAAATCTTGTAAAGGAAGTAGTTAATGAAAATAATATCCAAGCTTATGTTGAGAAAATAACCGATAGAGAAAAATTCTTAGACTTCGGTATAATGTTAACACCAGGACTTGTCGTCAACGGAAAAGTTCTTGCGAGCGGAAAGATTCCTACTAAATCAACCTTAGAACATTGGCTAAAAGAAATTAATGAAAGAAGATTATGAGTGAAACAGTATCAAAAAAATTATCATTCTTTGATCGGTATTTAACTCTTTGGATTTTCATCACAATGTTCCTTGGAGTAGCTGCCGGTTCCATATTCCCCGGCATTGCTGGATTTTGGGATTCGTTAAGCAGCGGGACAACTAATATCCCAATCGCTATTGGATTGATACTGATGATGTATCCTCCGCTTGCAAAAGTTAAGTATGAAGAATTGCCCGTCGTTTTCAAAAATGTAGAGCTTCTCTCGCTGTCGTTAATTCAGAACTGGATTGTTGGACCACTCGTAATGTTTATCCTTGCAATAATTTTTCTACCCGATAAACCGGAGATGATGATAGGAGTTATTTTGGTTGGATTAGCAAGATGTATTGCGATGGTTCTGGTTTGGAATGATTTGGCTAAAGGTGATTCGGAACTTGCTGCCGGTTTAGTTGCATTCAATGCAATCTTCCAGGTGTTTCTGTACTCGGTTTATGCTTACATATTCATAACAGTTCTCCCTCCACTATTCGGATTCAGCGGCGCACTTGTTGAGATATCGATCGGTGAAATTGCAGTAACAGTTCTAATTTATCTTGGCATTCCTTTCTTTGGAGGAATGATTACTCGCACATCATTAATTAAGATCAAAGACAAAGAATGGTACCATAAAAAATTCATTCCAAAAATTTCTGTTCTAACTCCAATAGCATTGCTGTTTACAATCTTTGTGATGTTCTCTCTTAAAGGCGAAAAGATAGTAGAGTTACCACTTGATGTTGTGCGGGTTGCAATTCCTTATATCTTTTACTTTGCTGGAATGTTCTTCGTTACTTTCTTCCTAGCAAAGAAAATGGGAGCTGGCTACGAAAAATCAACTACTGCTGCTTTTACTGCCGGAAGCAACGACTTTGAATTAGCTATCGCAGTTGCAGTTGCTGTATTTGGAATAAATTCACAAATCGCTTTTGCAACCGTAATTGGTCCATTGGTAGAAGTGCCAGTGTTGATTATGCTTGTAAACGTGGCTTTATGGTTTAAGAAAAAATATTTTACAACAGTTGAAAGCGAAATCGCATAATTATTCTCAGTATTTCTTAGTATAACAAAAAAGCCATTACACGGAGAACTAGAGGTAACACAGAATTAGACCAAGGGAATTAATTTTACAATCGTAACACACAAATTAAATATCTAATTTTGAATTGAGTATGAGATCGTAATCTCCACAGCATAAAAAATGGGCTGTTATAATTTGTAATATTTGCAAAGGAGGAGTTATGAATACCCGTTATAAAAATCTTACAGAAAATCTATTATCCCTGGCTGGTATCGAAATTAACGGAATCAAACCATGGGATATTCAAGTGCACGATGAAAGATTTTACAAACGTGCAATTACAGAAGTGGAGCTGGGACTTGGTGAATCGTATATGGATGGCTGGTGGGACGTTGAAAAACTTGATGATATGATTTACAGAATAATTCGCGCTGATTTGCAAAATAAAGTAAAGCGTAATCTTAAAGTTGCTTTGCAGCTTGCCGGCTTTTATTTAATTAATATGCAAGCAAGAAGAAGAGCATATATTATTGGTGAACGCCATTACGATTTAGGAAATGATCTTTTTCAGAATATGCTCGATAAGCGATTGAACTATAGCTGTGCTTATTGGAAAGGAGTAAGCACGTTGGATGAAGCACAAGTAAACAAACTTGAATTAATCTGTAATAAACTTTATCTCAAACCCGGAATGAAGGTGCTTGATATCGGCTGCGGCTGGGGCGCTTTTGGAAAATATGCTGCGGAAAAATACAATGTTGAAGTAGTTGGAATCACTGTTTCAAAAGAACAAGTTGAACTCGGAAAAGAATTATGTAAAGGTTTGCCGGTTGAAATTAGATTGCAAGATTACAGAGAAGTAAATGAAAAATTTGACAGAATCGTCTCAGTTGGAATGATTGAACATGTGGGCTACAAGAATTACAAAAAGTATTTTGAGATCGCTAAAAGAGACTTAAAAGATGATGGATTGTTTTTGCTTCATACAATTGGTGAAGTCCGTTCTACTTTATCTACAGATGCATGGACGCATAAATACATTTTTCCAAATGGAATGCTCCCATCAATAGCGCAACTTGGTAAAGCAATTGAAGGCAAATTCGTAATGGAAGACTGGCATAACATTGGAGCTGATTACGATAAAACATTAATTGCTTGGTATGATAATTTTAAGAACAGTTGGAATAAAATTAAAGATAAATACAGCGAACGTTTTTATAGAATGTGGGAATATTTCCTGCTCTCTTCAGCAGGTGCATTTCGAGCAAGAAATAAAAATCAGCTTTGGCAAATTGTTCTATCGAAAAATGGTGTTTTAGGCGGATATAATTCGGTTCGTTAAGTGTATTGTACTTTCGAGTTTCAATTTTATCGGGTCAAAGTAATCTATAACAGTTGAGAATGAGATTGCTTCACTCAAGGACTTGTTCGCAATGACAAAAAAACGTCATTGCGCGGAACGTAGCGACGAAGCAATCCCAAATAACGAAAGAGATTGCTTCACCCACTAAAGTAGAGTTCGCAATAACTATAACGGAATTGACAATGACAAAAGAAATAAAAAGAAATATAAAATGTTGAATGAAATGAATTCGCCAAAGGCGAACCGCTATGCCGGAGCAACTAAAAAGTTCTTTTTCGTTCTGTTCGTATTAACATTAAGCAGTTTTGTTTTTGCACAAACAAAATCATTTGATGAAGAAATTTACAAAGTACTCGAACAAGTTGATTTGAAAAATTTAATTGATATTTTACCAGGAATTAATTAATTCCCAAAATCAAAAACTTACTATACGCTATCACCATGACTAAATTTATAATTTTATATGAAAAAAAACCTTACTTATTTTTTGTGTGTTATTTCAGTTTCGCTTTTTGGACAAAATCAATCAACAAATCTAAATTATTGCAAACAGAGTAAAGCAGAATCTCTGATTCCGATACGTCCAGGAATTCCAGACAAGCAACCATTCTGGAATGAAAAAGCAATAATGTTCAAATATGCCCCATCTTTTCAAAATGGCAATACAAGTTGGGTAATACCTAACCCAAAACAATATAGGTATTCTGCCTTTTCATTTACGGATAAACAAGATTACACTTTTACGGCATCAACACCTTACGAGCCGTTAACTCCAATTTGGGATAAACTACCCAATGGAGAAGTCTATCTCAAAGTGGAAGCTATTAGTGATGATGGGTTGGATTTTATACTGGCTGGAAGCCGGATGTTTTATAAAGCCACGGTATTTTGTCCTCCTTTTCCTGAAGCAAAATATTCTTACAAAGATGCTCTTCTAAAGGGAATGCAGTTTATGTACAATCAGAAACATATAAAAAATTGGTACACCGCCGGTACTCCTGACCACGAGGAACATAATTTATATTGTTATTCTTCATTGGAAGTCGGAAGTGTTGTTAATCCAATGTTAATGTATAATAGTTACTTCCCTCAAAATGATACCGCATTAGTTATCGCTTGCAAAGCTGCTGATTATCTCATTGCAAATGCTGAATCTGTTGGAGCTTCATTAGAATATTTCCCCCAGGTTTACGAAGGAGAAAATTTAGCTGCCGGTTCATACGGTAAAGAAATGATTATGACGCAGGATGCTGCAACAGGAAAAACCTTTCTTGCATTATACGATAAAACAAAAAATAAAAAATATCTTAATGCTGCTATTAATATTGCTAATACTTACATAAAAAATCAGTTGCCCTCGGGAACATGGAGTATCAGAGTATATAAAGAAACAGGTAAACCGGTGACTGATGAACTTTGTATTCCAATTGGAATTGCTAATTTTCTTTCAGTGCTTGTCAATCAATATCAGCAGCCACAATATCAAAAAGCTATCGATTCAGCTATTAATTGGATATGGGAAAACCCGATGAAAACATTCAACTGGACAGGTCAGTTTGAAGATGTTGCTGCCGCTAAACCCTATCATAATCTTACTAAATATGAAGCTTCATGGTTCGCTCAGTATTTGCTTAATAATAAGGAGAAAGACACTTCTTACATTCCATTGGCTAAAGAATTAATTGCATTTTGCGAGGATCAATTTGTTGTTTGGGAAAAATCTGACATCTATGATAACTGGAAAAATTCTGCCGTTAGGTGGCTTGTTCCTTCGGTGCTGGAACAATACATGTGTTACGTACCCATTGATGCAAGTGCTGTCCAAATGATAAATACATTTTATTTGGCTTATGAAAAAATAGGCGATTCAATCTATCGCGAAAAAGCATTTGCATTAGCAAATAGCATAGTAAATAGTCAGAAAGAAAATGGAATGATCCCAACATTTTGGGCCCCAGGTTTTGAAGAGTTCTGGAATAATTGCATGGTAAGTAGTTTAACCGCACTTGAAAAGATGAGTGCTGTTAAATAAAAAAGTTTTATTGCAAATAGTACATTTGTGGAAATTAAATGATAACGATACTCACTTTGAAGCACATATAGAAATAGAAAATATTTCTGTTATTGAGACTTCTGAAATTCAAAAACAGATTGAAGAGAAACTGCACGATAAATATGAAATCAATCACACAACTTTGCAGTTTGAGTGTGATAAGTGTGATCATAAAACAATAATATAATTTGGAGAAAAAATGAATGACCAAAATAAGAGTCCCATGGAATTACTAAAACATTTCGCACCTAAGTTTGCGCAAAATCAGATGGCAGAAAAATCTCTCATCTTTGAAAACGAGAAATATCAGAAAGTGCCGAATAAATAGAAAATGCTTGTTGGTATTGGAGTTGCGGCAGCTCTGGGCAGCGATACTTGCACACAAATGTGGACTAAAATGGCAAAGTAAAATGGTGTTACAAATGAAGAGATTGTAGAAGCTATGCAGGTTGCAAGATATATGAAACAAGCAACAGTCAACGATACAATTGCAAATTCATTAAGAATATTAAGAGGAGAATAGAAAAAATGATTTCAATAAAAATACTTGGTCCCGGCTGTTCAAAGTGCAGAACACTCGAAGCAAGAGTAAGGGACGTTGTAACAAAAAACAATATCCAAGCGGAAGTAAAAAAAATAGAAGAAATAGCCGAGATGATGAACTATGGAATTATGATGACACCGGCTTTGGTTGTAAATGAAAAAGTAAAAAGCTACGGTATAATTCCAAAAGAAGAGCAAATACTCACTTGGTTAAATGAAGGAATAAACTAATGAAAACAAAATCAACTCTAATACTTCTTGTATCAATTATTATTGCAGTGAGCTTTGTTCTTTCGGCTCAATCAAAAGAAAAGAAGAACAGCACAACAAAATCCAAAGTTACTTTTATTGAACTCGGTTCTGTCAACTGTATTCCGTGCAAAATGATGCAGCCGGTTATGAAGAACATTGAGAAGAAATATGGAGAACAGGTAAAAGTAATTTTTTATGATGTGTGGACACAAGAGCAAAGACAATATGCAGAGCAATACAAAATAAGAGTTATTCCTACCCAAGTATTTCTAGATGAAAATGGGAAAGAATTTCATCGCCACGAAGGATTTTATCCCGAAGAGGAGATTGCGAAGCTGCTGAAGAGTCGAGGATTGAAGCCAAAGAATAAGGGAGATTAAAATGATCGAAAGAATCTTTACTGCCCTTTACGAAGCAATGACTGGAGCGGTATGGCTTGCGGTTATTGCATCTTTTGGATGGGGAATTTTATCAATACTCCTCTCCCCTTGTCATTTATCCAGCATTCCGCTGGTGATTGGCTTTATCACTTCACAAGGAAAAATTTCAATATCAAGAACGTTTTATATCTCACTTATTTTTGCAGTTGGTATCCTGATTACAATTGCTGCAATTGGAATTATCACCGCGTCACTTGGAAGATTGATGGGAGATGTTGGCAGCTTTGGAAATTATCTTGTTGCGGGAATTTTCTTTTTAGTTGGATTATACTTGCTCGACATAATTAAGTTCGACTGGAATAATATCGGCTTAAAACAAACAAAAGCAAAAGGTTTATTGGCTGCACTTATACTTGGTTTGCTCTTTGGAATTGCGCTAGGTCCTTGCACATTCGCATATATGGCTCCGGTGCTAGGCATAGTTTTTCAAACTGCACAAACTAATTATTTGTTGGCAGTTCTATTTTTGCTTGCTTTTGGGATTGGTCATTGTTCGGTGATAGTTGGCGCCGGAACGCTGACAGGTAAAGTTCAGAAATACTTGAATTGGTCCGAAGAATCTAAAACGATTTTGCGGATAAAAAGAATTTGCGGAATACTTGTTATTTTTGGCGGTGTTTATTTAATAGCTATCGTTAACTAACAAAAATTTTATTTAATGCAGAATAATGACTCAAGAACTGATGTAATTCTCAACTCAATAGCAGAAGGTGTAATTACCGTTGACAAAGAATTTAAAATTACTTTCATCAACGAAGCTGCTGAAAAAATTACTGGATTCAAGAAAGACGAAGTAATCGGACAGTTTTGTAAGAATGTTTTTAAATCAGAATTTTGCTTATCGAATTGCCCAATCGCTCAAATTTTAAGAAACGGGAAAAGTGTTTTTGATCTCGATACTTTTATAAATTGCAGCAACTCAGAAGTTCTACCCATCAGGATAAATGCTGCCGTACTTAAAGATGAAAATAACATCCCAACAGGCGGCGTTATTACTTTCCGGGATATTTCTCTATTTAAGCAAGTTGAAGATATCATCAAAGCAGAATCTCAATTCCACGGAATGATTGGCAAGAATAAAGCGATGAAAGAGATTTACCAATTGGTTATGGAAATCTCTGATTCAGATGCTCACGTATTAATTATGGGTGAAACCGGAACAGGAAAAGAATTAATTGCTAACGCAATTCAAGCAACAAGCAAACGAAAGAAAGAAAATTTTGTTAAAATAAATTGCTCGGTTATTCCTCATAATCTTTTAGGAAGTGAGTTATTCGGTCACGCAAAAGGAGCATTTACAGATGCTAAATCCGATAGGATTGGAAGATTTGAACTTGCGAACAACGGAACGATCTTTCTCGATGAGATTGCAGAGATGCCTCTTCAAATGCAAACTCAAATTTTAAGAGTCATCCAGGAAGGAACATTTGAGAGATTAGGAGAATCAGCTACTCGCAAAACAGATGTCCGGATAATTGCTGCAACTAACATGAATCTTGAAAATGCTATCTCTTCTGGTAAATTTAGGGAAGACTTATTCTATCGGCTTTCTGTATTGCCAATTGAAGTACCTCCTCTCCGAAAACGAAAAGACGATATTCCACTTTTAATTGATTATTTCATCCGCAAATTTTCATTCATTTATAAGAAAAAGATTTTAGGAATAGATGAAAGTGCGTTAGACCTATTAATAAATTGGCAATGGCCTGGAAATATTAGAGAACTTGAAAACTCAATTGAATATGCAGTCATCAAAAGCAGGGGCAAAACTCATATTAACTCTCACAATTTACCTCTTCGGATTAAAGAAAAAGTCTTTAACGGTAAGAGTGAAAATAAAAACCTGCAGACAATTGAGCATAACAGCGCAAATATAATTGAGCTTCTTAATACCCATAAATGGAATAAAACAAAAGTCGCTGAGATTTTAGGTGTTGATAGAACCACACTTTGGCGAAAGTTAAAATCGTTAGGAATAGATTAAAAAAACAGTTCCTCTTTTTGTTGAATGCAACAGTTTGTTGCATTTCCCATCAACTGATTTAATTTCAAGAGTTTACATTACCACTGCAACAATTCGTTGAATTCTATCACCTATGTATTCTTCAAATTAATGCGTTCTCTTAAGTTAATATCTGGCAAACTGTTTGCATAAGCAAAAGCATGAGTGAAATGTTAGCAAATCAATATTTTCTGGTCAGAAATTTCATTTCTGCAAAATCCATTTACGAAAGTATCCTTGAAAAAGATTATACCAATAAATCCATTAAGAAAAAGCTGACGATTTGCTGCATAACTACCGGAGAGGTTGATAATGCACTTAGTCTTTTTTTATCTCAAATAAAAGATGATATAGACTTCGTGATTCATACAGACATTCGCTCAGAAGATTGTCCCTGCCCTGAACTAATCTCACAAATTGAAAACGAAGAAAAACTATTTAAGAATGAAATTGAAAAAACCATTGCACTAGGAATTCTTTGGCTTTATTGCAGTTTAGAAAAGTCTATTGATTTTTTTAAAAAGGCAGAAGTTAAAAATTCTAATGATAATAGAATTAAAGAAATTAACTCAATATTAATTAACAAACTTATTTCTAATAAAAATAACTCAATTAACTAAATCATTACTATAAAATTTAATTAAAAAGAATGGAGCAAATATGGAAAACAGTGTAACAAGAAAAGAATTCCTGCTTAAAACATCAAAAGCAGCGGTAGGCGCAACTGCGATTGCCGGGTTATCCAGTTTAATTACTACAGCATCAACAAAAGCAAATGCTAAAGTTACTCCCTGGCCCTGGCCCTATACACAACTTGATCCTGAAGCAGTAAGGATTCAAGCACATTATTTATATTGGAATGACAAGGATTGCTGTTCCGGAACATTTGGGGGAATCACATCTGCACTTGTAACTGCGCTAGGTGATCCTTGGACAAATCTACCATTAGAAATAATGCTTTACGGCAGAGGAGGCGGCAATGCATGGGGAGTGTTATGTGGCTGCTTAAATGGTGCAGCAGCTTTAATCAGTTTAGTTACAACCAAAGCTCAGTCAGGTCCACTAATTTCTGAATTGTGGGGTTGGTACACTCAAGCTGAATTACCAACTGATCAAGGGAATCAAGTTGCTATTAATGGACAATACCTTGTTCATAATTATGATCAGGAACTTCTTCAAAATATCTCGGGAAGCCCGCTTTGCCATGCTTCGGTTACAGAATGGTGTATTGCAGCAAATAAAAAAGTGAGCGATATGGAAAGAAAAGAAAGATGTGCAAGAATTACAGGTGACGTTGCTGTAAAAACTGTAGAGATTCTTAACGCTTTTTTTGCAGGAACCTTTACATCTACATACACCGACCCTGCAACGGTAACTGCATGCTTAAGCTGTCATGGCAGTGCAGTTTTTAATAATGTAATGACTAAAATGAATTGCGAACCATGTCACGGTAATCCTCATGGCGCTAGCTCAGTTGCGGAAATTGGTGGTTCTGCTGCTTCATTTAAATTAAGCCAGAATTATCCAAATCCGTTTAATCCATCAACTAAAATTCAATTCTCACTACCACAAACAGAAAAAGTTAAGCTTGAGATTTATGATATACAAGGAAATCTTGTAAAAAGTTTAGTTGATTATGATTTATACCAAGCAGGTAATTATGAAGTGATGTGGGATGGAAAAGATAATCATGGCAGGCAAGTTTCCAGCGGTATTTATTTCGCAAAAATGCATGCAGGTAAATTTGCTCAAACCAAGAAAATGAATCTTGTTAAATAGCGCCAAATATCTTAATAAAATATAATCGCGAAAGCAATTATAGAACGCCCTGCAGGCTTTCGTAGATTACGGAGCTGCTGCATTTATCTATGCAGCAGCTTTTTTTATTTTCATATCATCCTGTAGCACCTAATCATTTAGTCCTAAATTAATTGCATCATTCATTCACTGTATTTCATAAACATAAATTGTTTATTTTTATGATGGACAGTTTCTGAGTCTAATAAGGAAAAAAATGAAAAAGAAAAAACGATTATTTATTTGGTTAATTGTGGTTGCAGCGTTAGCCATTCTCTTAATCCCGAAATTGAATATAACAAGTGATGATACTGACGATAATACTAAAATAAATCCTAAGTCTCGCCAGACCTTAGTTGATGTTTGGATAGTAAAACCAAAACCTCTGCAGAACAAAATATTTTCCAATGGAACTTTAATAAGTAATGAAGAGGTTGAACTGCGAAGCGAAATATCCGGTAAAGTAACCCACATAATGTTCAGTGAAGGTAAAAGAGTAAGAAAAGGCGAAGTATTAGTTAAAATAAACGATTCGGAACTTCAAGCTACATTAAAGAAAAACAAATCAAGAGAACTGCTTGCCAGGGATAGAGAGTACAGATATAAACAACTCTTAGACAAAAATCTTACCAGCCAGCAAGAATACGACCTTCAATTAAGCGAATTAAATTCAGTGTTAGCGGATGTTGAACTAACAGAAGCACAAATTGCAAAAACAGAAATTATTGCACCGTTTGATGGGATTGTAGGATTAAGATCAGTCAGCATTGGAAGCTACATTTCCCCCCTAACTCCAATCGCAAGCATACAAAATATCAACCCCATGAAAGTAGATTTTTCCGCACCGCAAAAATATTTTGGTTTAGTTAAAGAAGGAAAAACAATTTATGTTAAGCTTAGCAGTACCGGGAAAATATACAACGGCAGAATCTATGCAGTAGAACCAAAAATTGAGCAGAGTACGAGAACTGTTCAAGCACGCGCTCTCATCCCGAATGAAAAAGGAGAATTAACTCCCGGCGCTTATGTTGAAATTGACATCGTGCTTGAAAACCTTGATCAATCAATTTTGGTTCCGACTGAGACACTAGTACCTGACTTTGAAGGAGAAAAAGTATTTATCTATAAAAACGGGAAAGCTGTTCCTCAGCTTGTGGAAATAGGAATTAGAACAGAAAAAGAAATTCAAATCACTTCGGGATTGAGTATCGGTGATTCGCTGATCGTCTCAGGAATTATCCAATTGCGTCCTAATGGATCTGTGAGAATAAATAAGGTAGATTGAATAATTAATAAAAGCAATTAGACCAAACGAAAATGAGTTTATCATCAGTTAGTATTCGCAGACCGGTTCTCGCCATTGTAATGTCGATCGTTATCGTTTTATTCGGAATAATCGGCTATACTTTTTTAGGGGTGAGAGAATATCCAAGCATAGATCCTCCCATCATTACGGTATCCACAAGTTACGTTGGAGCAAATGCAGATGTTATTGAATCTCAGGTAACAGAGCCATTGGAAGAGCAAATCAACGGAATTGCAGGGATACGTTCACTTACTTCTGTTAGTCGAGATGGAAGAAGCTCGATCACAGTTGAGTTTGATGTTTCCGTTGATCTGGAAGCTGCAGCAAATGATGTTAGGGATAGAGTATCAATTGCAAGATCAAGGTTACCGCAGGATGTAGATCCTCCAACCGTATCAAAAGCCGATGCCGATGCTATACCTATTATTTTCTTAAATGTCAAAAGTGATAAAAGAAATCTGCTTGCACTAACTGATGTTGCTCAGAACATCTTCAAAGAAAGGTTACAAACGATATCTGGCGTTAGTCAGATTCGCATTTGGGGAGAGCGCAGATACTCGATGCGTTTATGGATGGATCCTGTAAAACTTACTGCATTTAATATAACTCCTTTAGATATTCGCAATGCACTCAATAAGGAAAATATCGAATTACCTTCCGGAAGAATTGAGGGCAATAATACTGAATTAACTGTGAGAACGCTTGGCAGATTGGAAAGTCTTGATGATTTTAATAATCTCATAATAAAAGAATCACAAAGCGGCATAGTAAGATTTAAAGATTTAGGAACCGCAGAATTATATCCTGAGAATGATCGATCAATTCTTCGACGTGATGGAGTTCCAATGGTTGGAGTTGTTGCAATACCGCAACCGGGAGCTAATTTTATTCAAATTGCTGATGAATTTTATAAACGTGTCGATCAAATAAAAAAAGATTTACCTGCTGATATTGAACTTGGTATAGGGTTCGACATTACCAAATATATACGGAATTCAATATCGGAGGTTAAAGAAACTATTATTCTTGCATTTGTACTTGTGATATTAATAATTTTTATTTTCTTCCGTGATTGGCGTACAACATTAATTCCCATTATTGCAATTCCTGTTTCATTGATCGGTACTTTTTTCATAATGTATGCGGCAAACTTTTCTATAAATGTCCTCACACTTCTTGGGATTGTACTTGCTATTGGTATTGTGGTTGACGATGCAATAGTTGTCTTAGAAAATATCTATCGTAAGATTGAAGACGGAATGAATCCAATTGAAGCTGGTATGAAGGGCACATCAGAAATTTTCTTCGCAATTATTTCTACTACCGTTACTCTTGCAGCCGTATTTCTTCCAATCATGTTTTTAAAGGGAATTACCGGAAGGTTATTCGTAGAATTTGGAGTAGTAATTGCAGGATCGGTTATTATATCTGCTTTTGTAGCGCTAACATTAACACCAATGCTAAGCTCTCGCTTGTTAAAGACAAAAGAAAAACATAATTGGTTTTACTATAAAACAGAACCTTTTTTTAGTCGGCTGGAAAATTCTTACACAAATGCCTTAGCTTCTTTTATGGAAAAACGATGGTTGGCACCTATAATAGTGATCGTTTCAATTTTTCTGATTTATTGGATTGGATCGTCACTGCAATCTGAGCTTGCTCCAATTGAAGATCGAGGGGAGCTGCGTATTCAGTCCACAATGCCCGAAGGAACTTCCTTTGAGGCGATGGATAGATATATAACTGAAATGACCAAAGTCGTTCAAAAATCCGTAAAAGAAACTGACGCAATCATTTCTGTTACTGCAGGAGGCGGTGGTTCAAATGCTGCTAATAGTGGATTTGTTAGATTAGCTTTAGTTGATGCGAAAAATAGAGAGAGATCGCAACAAGATGTTGCCGAACAGCTTACCGGAATGACAAGAAAATTGAGCGATGCACAGTCATTTGTCGTTCAAAGTCAGTCCATTTCTACAAGACGTGGAGGCCTGCCAGTTCAATATGTAATTCAAGCCGCTAATTTTGAAAAGCTTAGAAATGTTATACCAAAATTCTTAGATTTAGCACAAGAAGATCCCACATTTGCAAATGTAGATGTAGATTTAAAATTTAATAAACCCGAAATTGCAGTTGAGATAAATAGAACGAAAGCCCGTGAGCTTGGTGTTTCAGCTTTGGATATTGCACAAACACTTCAATTAGCTTATAGCGGACAGCGTTTTGGCTTCTATGTTATGAACGGGAAACAATATCAAGTAATTGGTCAAGTTTTTAAAGAAAATCGAAATAAACCGGTTGATCTAGCTTCCATTTATGTAAGAAATAAACAAGACAAATTAATTCAGCTTGATAATCTTGTAACTTTAAGCGAGCGAAGCAGTCCCCCGCAACTTTACAGGTATAATAGATATGTTAGTGCCACATTTTCAGCGAGTATTGTGCCTGGGAAAACTATTGGCGATGGCATTGATGCGATGGACAAAATAGCTGAGAAAGTTTTAGATGAAAGTTTCTCAACTGCTTTACAAGGTGCTTCAAAAGATTTCGTCGAGAGTTCTTCAAGTCTTATCTTTACATTTTTACTAGCACTAATTCTAATTTACTTAACTCTTGCGGCTCAGTTTGAAAGCTTCCGCGATCCATTAATAATAATGTTCACGGTACCATTAGCAATTGCAGGAGCAGTGTTTTCGTTATGGTATTTTAATCAAACATTGAACATTTTCAGTCAGATAGGGCAAATAATGCTAATCGGTTTAGTTACGAAGAATGGAATATTGATTGTTGAATTTGCTAATCAAAAGAAAGCTCAAGGCTTAAATGTCATCGAAGCAGTAAAAGAAGCAGCAAGATTACGCCTGCGTCCAATTCTTATGACCAGCTTATCAACAATACTTGGAGCAGTCCCCATTGCATTAGCTCTTGGGGCTGGTGCTGAAAGCCGGTCCTCTATGGGAATTGCAGTAATTGGCGGATTGATATTCTCGACAGTGTTAACACTTTTTGTTATTCCTGTTATTTACACTTACCTGTCAGAAAAAACTAAATCCGTCAGCAACGTTATTGTTGAAAGCGAAGCGGAAGTCCTCATTAGCTAAAAAATCTTGAATTGTTTACTTTCAGTAAAAAAGCAAGTTAATGGGACACAGATAACACTGATACAACAGATTGACACAGATCGAAATCAGCGAAGATCAGTTCAATCTGTGTCATCAGTATACTATTGATTTAATATTTTAAATTACTACTGTCCGGTTATAAGTAAAATAAATACAATTAATTAGAAGAATCATAAATTTTAAATCCGGAATAAACTCATTTGTAAGCAATAAAATAGGGCTATTTTCAAAAATTGGGATAATCAAAATCTGTAGAAAAATGTAAAACGATAAATTACCTTATTAACCTTAGTAACATAGGCAGAGGTAAACATTTTCTCCATAGGAGTCCTTCGGACAACCTCATTAGCTTATTATTCCCAAAATAAGATATTATGTTTAAAAAATAACAGCGGCATCCTTTCTGCAAATTAGATATATTGGATTTAAATAAATCATCTAATTAAAAATAAAAACAGTAAAGGATGCCACAATGAAAAATAGCAAATTGG
>Ga0208373_1000645_pt1 | contig 56419 bp, 52 predicted proteins | sample RifOxyC2_FD_184036 | JGI IMG/M metagenome (GOLD analysis project Ga0208373, IMG submission 184036) | Soil microbial communities from Rifle, Colorado - Rifle Oxygen_injection C2 (SPAdes) | ecosystem: Environmental > Terrestrial > Deep subsurface > Rock core/Sediment | place: Rifle, Colorado...
CATGGGAAAGGGCAATTTTTCAACATCGGAAGTGATTCTGTACAGGGCGTAGCCAAGACCGAACTGATCGATTCTCTGGATGATCTGGGACCCCACCAGGAGCAGGATGGGAATCAGCCAGTCCGGGTGAAGAAAGGTCCTTTCCAGAAGGGCGGCGGACTCGGGCTGGGGCGCCACCCAGGAAGGGATGAATTCCGTCAGCCCCAACATCCTGGCCGCATCGGATTGAACCAGGTACTGGTTCCATAATAAACCTTGAAAAGGCGAAGACATGGCGGCCCCGGCCATATAATACAGAAGAAAAATTTCCTGTTGTTTCAAGTCGGCATAGGCCCGCTTGGCGATTTCGGCAAACAGGATGATGGTGACCCACCGGGCCGCGGGTCCGATCCCCGTGCCGATGACCAATTGGAGGTACATGCTGCCGGGCATCATCAGAAAACCGATAAAGACGGCGCCAGCAATGGTTTTCCAGTTAAACCCGTCTTCAAAATGATCCGGGGCCTTTAGAAGATCCCGGTATTCGTTCAGTTCTTTATCATCATACATTTGCGTTGGATCCCGACAATCTCATGAATTACAAAGGAAGGACCTGGTACCCACCCGTTTCTGTAAAAAAACCGATAATGGCCCAGGTTCCGCCCATTAAAAAATCTCCCATGATCAATCCCACAAAAAAATATCTCATTTTTGTAAAAAGACTGACCCCGCCATATCTCATGCACAAGGCATTAAACATCCATCCGATGAAAAAACTCAACCATAAAATCTTCATGGCTGAACTGTATACCATCAAATAGCCGATGGGATGGAGGGGCCACCAGTAAAACCGGTGGTATAAAATCGACAGAAGCCCCATGACCAAGGCCCCGGCCAGGGCAAAATATTTTATGGAAGCCCCTTGCTCCATATGATTCTGAAACACCGGCAGGATATTGTTATACACCGATACCGTGGTCCGGGTGGCCCAGTCCATCTGAAGGTCCCGTATGCCGTATTTATAGCAGAGCAGAATCATGGCAACGGCCGACACCATGAGGCATACCACCATCATCAAAAAAACGGCGCCGGCGATCCATCCCTTTGATTTTGCCCGCCGGGTAAGCCTGAGCATATGAAGAATGGAAGGGGCCACAGATTCCCGCAAATCCAGGAACAGAATTTTCTGGCTGATGCTACCGATAAGCAGGGCCAGATTGGAAAATATTTTTAACCCGAAAAGGGTATTAATGGCGTCAAGGGGGGCAACCGTAAGGGTAAAATACGTGATTCCGCCCTGGCAGATGACCCGGGTGGCCACCATGGTGAACAACAGAAAAAACACAATGAGCAGGATACTCTGCCCCAGGGCCACCCCATGAAAAGAAAACCAGAGCACAAGGAAAAAAAATCCTGTTCCTGTCCCCCAGAAAGCGATTCGATCCGTGATAAGACCGGGATCAGGATTTTTATGTCCGAACTTGAAGGCATTCCGGGTGATTCCCATAAAATGGAACCGGGCCAGCCAGACCAGAAAAAATGCGAAAACGATGAAAGCGCCGATCATTTGGGTCTCTTCAGGGCTTGACAGCGTAGGGCCAAAGGTGGTTCCCAGTTCCGAGGCCGGAAAACTCCATCCGGCAACCGTCAGAACCCCGGTGAAAAATGCACCCAGAATATAAAAAAACCAGAATGAGAAAGAGACCTGTTTGGAAGCCAGAAAGGCAAACCCGATAAATGCAGGATAAAAATAAAGTTTCAATTTTATAAATCCGTTGAAAATTCCCTGCTGGGGAAAATAGGACCCTGCCAGAACCAGGGTATTGATCTGGGGAACGGAAGGGAAATAAAAATTCAGCCCGTTCAACGCATGCAGACAGACCGGGATGGCAAGTCCCACCAGAAGAAACCGGTTGCAGAAAAAGGACCCCGGATCTTTCTCTTCAAGAGCCGTCTGTATCATTTTGGGTACGATCAGAAGGGGAAAATTCATGCGTTCGTTTTGCATGGCCTGGTGGGAGATGATATGGATCATACACAGGATCAAAAAATAGCAGATGACCATAAAAACACCCCAGGAAAGAAACGGCAGGACCCAGGCATCCCATGGGATGTGGCCTGCCAGCTCCAGCCAGCCCATGTCCCGGCCCCCCTCAAGTCCGTTGTAAATCAATTCAACGGCGTCATTGCCCCGGGGAAATAAATTATCCGGCAAGAGCGGCTGAATGATTTCCTGCCACCGGTTCTCAACACTTGCAAAATAAAAGGGGGCCGTGAGATTGATGAAAAAAGTTCTGGCAAAACCGGTATAGGCTATCCCCGACACCAGCACCATGAGTCCCCAGGTAAAGACCAGTTCCAGCCCGGTCAAAAGGGGTTCCGCCTTGAACCATTTCCCGGAAAGGACGGTGATGAGGGTCAGCCAGAACAATATGTAAAAGGGCGCCAGGGGAAAATACCCGCCTCCCAGGGGAGTGGCATTCCGGTACACATTGTTGAAAGGGGTGAGCGCACAGATGAGAACCGCCAGAACACATCCAAGGATGAAGGCCCTGGGCCGGATGGTTTCTCCTTCTTTTCTGGGTTTAAACAATGGATCTGTCCTTTCTTCCGGTCCGGGATGCCATAAAATCGGCAAAGCTATTTTTTTCGGACATGGGCATGGCCCGCCAGACCAGCAGTTGTTTGCGTATCAGGTTAACAAATCTTTTGTTCACCCGCCACCATGTATTGTGCTCACCCGAGTTCCGCACAATGGTCAGATTGATTTCCATATAGTGTTGAAACTGCTGTGAAAACCGGACATTAAAATGAACCTGCTGCATCACCCCAAGGTCAAAGGGAGCCAGCCAGGCTGTAAAATCAATTTGAAAATCGCTCAGGAGCGCCTCTCCCTCTTTTCCGTCTGAAGGAGGTTCGGACAAAGGGATCATCTCCAGTCTGCCCACAGAGAAAATACCATGGGATATGGCCCGGTGGGAATCAAATAATTGATAAAGAAATCCGCAAAGGCTTAAGGCTTCAATATCCTTGATCAGGAACGGCAGTTCAATGGAAAGGGTGTTGCCTTCCGCTTTGGCCATTTCCCAGGATTTTTCAACATCGGGAATGGCGATGGCCGCCGCTATCCGGGACGGATAAATAGAGGACAGCACCACCACCAGCATGACCATGGCCATGGCAAAGACCCCGCCAAGGGAGGAATAGTTAACGGTCAGCCCATTGAGAAGGGCCGTCCCTGCGAAGACCTTCACCGTCAACTGGGCCAGGAGATAGCCCAGGACCACACTCAATACGGCATAGGAAATCGCTTCGGCAATAAAAATAATGGACACATGGGAGGGCGCCATGCCGATGGAGGTATAAATTCCGATTTCCTTTTTCCGTTCCTGGACGCTGCCGATCATGGTATTCAGAACAATGAAAATGGAAATCAGGATGGGGATGAAAATATTGGGCAAACCGCTGTAATTCAGACCCTCACTGGCGCTGTAAATATACACCCCTTTTTTCTCACCGGAAAAAAGCCATAATCCGAATCGATCCACCAGTTGAAAGGTTGAAGCATGGTTCAGGGGCTCTGTTTTATATTTCAATGCAATGCTCTTAAGGCTGCCCCCCATGGAAACCAGGGTGTCATAGGGGATAATGGCGGTTTGATCAAAGGGGATATGCTGATACCGGCTTTGAAAGGCCCGGATATCATCCCCGGATTCCATGGCGTCCACTTCCGCTTCCGTGGTTTTCTGGAATACTTCATCGGGGAAAACGGCAGGGGTCAGAGGTTCGCCGTCCAGATCCCTGAACCCGTCAAAATCTTTACCGGAAAAGGTACCGATGACTTTAAAGGGAATGGACCACAGGGTCACAAAGGCTTCTTTTGTGTCCGGATCAGGAAGTTTCAGTTGAAGGGCCATGCTTTCAGGAATGATAATGGTGTACCGGTCCTGGGGGGAAAACCACCGTCCCCGGGTAAGACGCACAGGCAGCCCGCTGATCTCGGATTCGTTCGGGGATAAACCGACGAGTCCGTTGGCCTCAAAACTTTCTTTACCTGCCAGGAGAGGGATTCTTTCCGCTTGAGCGCGATCATTGGTTTCAAGCCAGGCCCTTGGGGCGGCGATCATATGGGATGCCAATGAATTCTCGATGATTTTAGAGGCTCTTCCGGGTAGGGTCTGCCAGTTCATCTGTTTGACCAGGAGTCCCTGATAGGGGGTTTGGTCATTGTATAATACCCGGGAATGCTGGCGGATGCTTTTGACGGAGGTAAAACTCATGATGGTAAAGGTCAGGATAACCAGGGTGGTGCAGGTTAAAAAGGTCCTGACCCGCCTGCGCCGAAGATTATTGACGCCCATAAGAAAAGAGGCGGAAAACGCTTTTAATAGGGTGATCTCCCCTTCATTTCGTCTTTTCCCATGCTGCTGAAACCGTTTCATCTCATTTTCAAAATGATTGAAAATAATCCAGGTGACCGCAGCGGATAAGCCGAGAATGAAAAAAGCCAGAATGATGACAATGGGGCTGTAGGCCAGGTCAAAGGCCGGGTGGACATTGTAAATGATGGCTATCAAAAGAACCAGGATACCCACAAATCCGGCGATTCGTTTATAGATAGTGATAAAGGCAAAAAGCACCCGCTCCATACAAAAGGCAAAGGGGGCAAATAAGACAATATAGAACAGGACTCCGTAGAGCACATCCTTCTGAACGTTCAGCACATGATCATATACCCTCCCGGCAAGGGCCAGGGCATTACCCGAGGAACTGAAAAACCGGTCATATTGTTTTTGTTCAAAATAGGTTTCAGCCTCTTTTAGGGCCTGGTTTCCCTGGACCTGGAGATCCCTGATTTTCTGGCTGTTGATTCCCTTGTCTTCAAGATTATTGATCCTCGGATTCAGTAAGGACCACATGTCTTTTGAAGCCAGATACGGGGTGGGTGCGATGATGGAGGCCCCATCCACAGGGTACCCGTTCCCTTCAGGGTGGCGCTGGTCCGAATGGGTCAATAAAAATTTTTTGGTCAGGAGCGTATCGGACAAAGCCAGCTTCATGGGGGTTCCCGGCTGAAGATAAATGGAACTGATAATGGATGACCGGGTGTCGATGCGGCTGTACCAGTGACGGACCGGGACGGCATCGGTCCTTGCGTCCAATACCTGCAACCGGGTCATATAACGGAAGGTCCTGGGTTCCAGAAGATCCAGAAGAGTGGTCTGGGTGCAGGGAAACATCACCAGACTGGTCTCGGTCTGGTTCGTTTTCATCCTGACCCGGTACCTGTCCTTGGTGGTCAATTTTTTATCAATGGCCCAGAGGGTGTCCCCAGTTCTTTCATCAAATTTATACCCTTCCAGAATGGCTTTATGAACGGTGAGATTTCTTGTTGCCAGTCCCTTGACGGAAAAATCCCCTGAATCGTCCACCATGGCATAAAACATACCCGGACCCTGAAACGTAAGGATGATGCTTCCCGGAGCCGGTGCATCCGGGAATACAGCCCCGTGCCGCATGAAATTCGCCCTCCCGGACAGGGTTGCAAATCCGTTCTGGGGAGGTCGTGGAAAGGAGATGCCCGGTGCCGAGGCCAGATTTTCAATCAGATTGGAAACGAACCGGCTTTGATCGGCGGCATAGCCCATATCGACTTTTTCCAGGGTATCCTCGGGGGTGTTCCAGAATTGTCTGGCATCATCCGTAGTGACAAGGCTCAATCCGGGATATCCGGCCAGATTGCTGACTTCTCCGCCCAGGGCAGGTTTATCCTTGAAATAACTGCGCCAGGAGCGGTGAAGGGAGGGCCTTAAGGTATCTTTTAACAGATTATTTGTATTCAGCCGGCCGGCCACCTGCTCGGCACCGGCCAGAAGCGTTTCATTCACTTTTGCATAGGGTGCAAAGGTATTGATGGAATCATCGATCTCATAGAGCCATCCTTCGTTAAAGGCGCCGATACCGGTACCATGGCTTGAAAGATGTAAAGAAAACACCATCAGAATATTTTTTTCCTGAATCCTTTGTTTAAATTCCCTTGCCGAAATAAGGTTCTGTTGTTTGATGCTTGCATCGGTCCGGATGTTTTGAATTTTTTCCCTGGCGGGTGGGATCAGGGCCTTTATCAGATCAGCCTCTTCCCGGGTCAGATCCACGAGGTCATTTCGGCTTTCAAACCGTTTCAGGGCCATTCTCTGGCCGGCCAGGCGCTTAATCTCGATTTCATCGGGATCTTTTTCAAGGCGAAGCCGCATCAACTGGTTGCTCAGACTGTCTATCCGTGTTTTGACGGCATCCAGGATCGTTTCCTGGAGCCGGTCCAGGTCTTCTTTGGCCAGGCTTTCCTGTCGGTCGCACCGGTCCAGCAATTCAAGGCCCTGTTCAGACTCGGCCATGAGCTGCTCAACCGCTGTCCGCATCTTTTTAAGGCGACCCGATGAAATATCCAAGGTCCAGATCATCTCGCGCATGCCTGAAAGACTGTTGCCGTGCCCGGCCGTAGCCATGAGAAGGACGGAGCGTTCCGGCGGTTTTTTTTTCAGAAAAGCTGCCAGATCCAAAAGAGAAGCAATGGAACAGGATTGGTCCGCGCCGGGTGAATTTTGGGGGATAAATCCCGAGGTATCATAAAACCCTTCCACAATAATCAATTCATCCTTGAGGGTCTCACCCCGGCCCGGCACCAGGCAATATATATTTTCAAGTTCTGCCCGGGTCCATGTCACATCGGAGCTGATCCTTACAAGGGGGGTGTCATTGGAAGATGAAGGGGTTTTAAAGCCGGGCAGCAAAGTTTTTGCCTGGGTTGCCGAAAGGATGAATTTTGGAAACGTCACCGGAGACAGCTCCAGTTTGTCTTCAAATAAATACCGGTCCGGCGGTTGTTCAAAAACATAGATCAGGGCCTTGGCGCCCAGGGTCAGGGCATTGATCCAGTTTTCTCCGGAATTCAGATCCATCAGGACGATGGCGTTTTTGATCTCCTGGTGATTAAAATCGCCCATTTCCCCCTTGCCCACATAAACCAGGGGGGCCTGGATACCGGGTTCGGCCAGGGTATCCGGAGAAATCGCATTGGACAGAAAGGGGGAGAGGTCCATGGATTGGCCTGTTTTTTCAATCGTGAGACGGGTTTTTGCCGCCAGCCGGACAGGCATGGAAAAGGTCTGGGCACCGGTTTCATATCCCAGGTCTTTGAAAAAAGCCTTGATATAGGCAGCGGCCCGGGCCGCCCCTTCGGTGCCGCTGCTTCTGTCGGAAATGTCTGAAAACGCCTGGATATGCTGTGAAAATCCCTGCTGCCGGATGCTTTCCGAAGATGCCGCAGGCCCGGAATAGGAAAAAAGGCAAAAAACCAGACATGATAAAATGATCCATGTATGAGCAGCCCGTTTGCCCCTCATTTTTCACCGATTTGTCCCAGGGAAATGGAAAGTTCTTCCCGCTTCTCAATTTTTTCTATCTTCCCGTCGCTGATCCAGATCACCCGGTCCGAAACATTGAGCATTTTCAGGTCATGGGTGGCCGAGATAATGGTCACCCCTTTTTCCCGGCTCAGCATTTTCAGCAATTTAATGATTTCCTCTCCCGTGGTAAGATCCAGGTTGCCGGTGGGTTCATCGGCCAGGATAATGGCCGGGGCATTGGCAAGAGCCCGGGCAATGGCGACACGCTGCTGCTGGCCGCCGGAAAGTTCAAAGGGTTTATGCAGAAATCTTTTTTTCAACCCGACAAGATCCAGAAGGTCCATTCCCCTTTCCCTGGCCTCATCATCGGGAATCCCTGCAAAAACCATCGGCAGGGTCACATTTTCCAGGGCCGTCATGACCTGGATGATATTAAAGGTCTGAAAAATATATCCGATTTTCCGGCACCGCAGCCAGGCCAGCTCATAGGCATCCAACTGGGAGATGTCGATCTCGTCGATGAAAACGGAACCGGAAGACGGTTTGTCAAGCCCGCCGATCATATTGAAGAGGGTTGTTTTGCCGGACCCGGAGGGCCCCATGATGGATACATATTCGCCGGCTTTGATGTCAAGATCAATTCCTTTTAACACCTGGACAATGGTTTTGCCCATGGTAAAATCCTTCATCACCCCTGATACGCGAACAATGCTGGTTGATTGATTCATAAACGATTCCACATCATCAGTCTCTTCCCCTCATGGCCTCCACCGGCTGCATCATCGCAGCCAGCAGGGCCGGGTACAGAACGCCCAAGACGCTTAAGAGGCACCCCAGAACAACTGCGGATAAAACAGAGGTTAATATTTGATTCAAAGACATCAGGCCGATAACGGAACTGCCAAATTTAATAAGGGCTCCGAAAAAGGCGATGAAGGCCCCGGCCACCCCGCCCAGGGCAGAACCGATGAGCCCCTGAAGCACGGCTTCAATCAAAAACAGCCTCAGGATAAACCGATCAAGGGCGCCCAGGCATTTCATGGTGCCGATTTCCCTGAACCGGTCTGCCACCGCCATCAACTGGGTATTGACAATCCCGACCACGCAGACCAGCAAGGAGAGAAAAAGTATCCATCGTTCCTGGGGGGACATCCCCAGGGCACGGCCTTCCTCGGGAACTTCAATTCCCTGGAGGGAAAGCTTCTGGATGGCGGCTGTATCATGAGAAGCGGCAATACTTGATATAATGTCAAGATTGACCTTGATATAGGCATAAAAAGAGATGGCCAGGATCAGGCTCATGGTGGTGATCAAGGTGCGGAAAAATCTGGATTTTATGCTTTTTACGGCAATTTCAACAGATTTCTTAAACGGCAGGACCACCTGCTTTTGTGGAAGATTTGGTTTAATTTTTCCCTGCATAATCCTTGAAATGTGCCGTCGCTTCCTCAAACCTTGCCGAACCCCCGGCCGCAAAAGATTTGGTATCCATTCACGCAAAAGGGGTGGAATAAAACATGATAAAGGGGATTGATTGTTTTTCAGTTTTATTCCAATATGGTATTGATAATGAAAATTGTTCAGGAAGTCAAGAACTAGGACAATGGACCGGGAAACAGATATTTTCCCGCTAAATAAAAAAACCGCCGGGACCCCATATGCTCTCCTTAGCCCATATCAAAGCCCTGAATATTGAGATGTCTTCCCTGTGCATCGGCAAATGCCCCTTTTGCAGCCGGGACCAGAAGGTCAGGCCCTATGGCGGCCACATGATCACCCTTTCGGATTTTAAGAAACTGCCCATAGAACTGATCCGGCAATTGAAATGGATCAGTTTTGCAGGCAATTTCGGCGATTTGTCCACCAACAGGGAAATGGTGGAGATTGCCGGGTATATCAAAGAACTGAATCCTGATACGGTATTAGACGGTGACACCAACGGATCTGTCCAGGATGAAACATGGTGGGCTAGGCTGGGACCCTATTTCAAAGACGGCAATATGGTGTTTTCCGTTGACGGCCTTGCCGACACCCACGCCCTTCACCGGATCGGCACCGATTATCATAAAATTATCCGGAATATCAAAGCGTTTACCGGTTCGGGAGGGGTTGCCCACTGGAAATTTATCGTCTTCCGGCACAACGAACATCAGATTGCCCAGGCTGCACAAAAGGCTGAAGAAATAGGCTGCAAAAGATTTTTTGTCATCCCTTCCAGGGACTACGGGGGTGCCTTTGAAAAACCTGAAAAATTCGATTTTCACATTAAACGGGAGGTCTTCCATTCCTATGACGAAAAAGCCGTTGACCTGAATGCCTCGGCAACCTGCAAACCCTTTGACAACGGCTCCCTGTATCTTGCCGCCGACGGAACCGTCCATCCCTGCTGTTTTGCCCACTGCATGTATATCACCGAGCACAATGCCTTATTCGATTTTCTGCCGCCTTTGGCAGAAAAATATTATGACCAAATCAATTTTAAAACAACTCCCCTGGCGGACATTTTAACCGGACCCTATTTTAATGAAATTCTAATAAAGTCCAAAACCAATGCCTATTGCCGGATGAAATGCAATCCCTTCCGGAAAACCGTAAAAAAGGAATTGGTTCTGGTGGATCAATATTTTAATTGAAAATTTTTAAAATGATCCAGACGCCGGATTTAAGCATCCATTTTCTTGACTTGGCCTCTCAGTTTGGATAGAGATAAGTTTTCAGCGCTTATGCCAAAGGAGAGAAACCTTACCCCCATGGATAAAAATTCATCTTTCAATATTCTCATGTATTCCCACGATACTTATGGACTGGGACATATCAGAAGGACCATGGCCATTGCAGAACAGTTGAGAAAAGATGACACCAATATTCTGATTCTGACCGGCTCCCCCATTGCAGGCCGGCTGACCTTTCCGAAATATGTGGATTATGTCCGGATTCCGGGAATGATCAAAAAGGCCAATGACGAATATTTTCCCCTGACCATCCGGATTGATCCGGTACAGGCCATGGATATCCGCCAGAGCATTATCATGGCAACGGTCAAAACCTTCCTGCCGGATCTGTTCATCGTGGATAAGGAACCCCAGGGCTTAAAAAAAGAAGTGATGCCAGCCCTTGAATGGATCAAGGAAAATCTGAAGCAGACCAAAACCATTCTCGGACTCCGGGATATCATGGATGATGCGCAAACCGTCATCTCCGACTGGGAGAAAAAAAATATCTATTCCACCATAGAGGAATTTTACACCGAGGTCTGGGTCTATGGGCAGAAAAGCATCTATGACCCGGTTCTGGAGTACAAGATACCGGCATCCATTGAAAAAAAACTCTATTTTACCGGCTATATCCCCCGGAAAGTGCCCAAGGAAGGCATGGCAGAAGCCTTAAGGCTTCAGTTGAATGTCATGAAAAACGAAAACCTGATTACCGTTACCACGGGTGGCGGCGGTGACGGATTCCATGTTCTGGATTCCTACCTGAAAATGCTGGAAAAAATGAAGGAGCAATCCATCCTGCCGGCCTTTCAAAGCATTCTGGTCACGGGTCCCTTTCTATCCAAAAATGATACCGACATAGTCGTGGAACGGGCCGGAGCCCTGGGCATTCAGGCCTATGATTTTTTTCCGGACATGGAAACCCTGATTGCCGCCTCAGACCTTGTGGTGTGCATGGGTGGATACAATACCCTCTGTGAGGTGCTGTCCTCCAACATCATGAGTCTGGTGATCCCGAGAGAAATCCCGAGAAAAGAGCAGTATATCCGGGCAAAGGCCTTCAGCAATGAACACCTGGTGGATTATATCCCCTGGAGCCAATTGAATGCCTCGAACCTGGAAGAAAAAATTCTTTATATGCTGGACCATAAGGATGATTTCAAAAAAGCCATGAACGGTTTTGAAATGACAGGAATTGTGAAAATCTGTGAGCGCATATCAAATTTTTGGAACGGTAAAAATGGAAAACAATGTACCCCCGACGCTATGTATGGTTTTGAAAGGCTATCCAAGGATATCTGAAACCTTTATTTCCAATGAAATTTTGCTCCTGGAATCCCTGGGATTTTCCATCCATATCATCTCCATGCGCGAGCCAAGGGAATCTTTCACCCATGCCGACGTGGGGAGGATTAAAGCAGAGGTCCAGTACCTGCCCAGCACCATCATGGGTCACCTGATACCCCTGGGATATCATAATCTCATGCTGGCTTTGAAGCGGCCCAAAGTCTATTTCAAGGCCCTCAAAACAGCCGCGGCCCGATGGCGCCGGACAAAAAGATCGGCCACCATCAAGCACCTGCTGCAAGCCGGATACCTGGTCCACCATTGTTTGCCGGGCAAGCATATTATTCATTTTCAGGCTCATTTTGCCCATTCGCCCACATCCGTGGCCATGTTTTCCAGCATCTTAAGCGGCATCCCCTTCAGCTTTTTTGCCCATGCCAAAGACATTTATACCTCGGACCCCCGGCAGCTCAAGGAAAAAATGGACCTGGCCCGGTTTGTGGTGACCTGCACCCGTTACAATCAAAACTATCTGAACTCCTTGGCCGGAAACGGAAAGAGCCCTGTTTTCTGTGTATACCACGGCATCAATCCAAACTATTTTACTCCCCGGACAAGGCCTGTCTTGTGTACTCCCCCCTATAAAATTCTGACCGTGGCAAGAATGACGGAAAAAAAGGGGCTTGACATCGTTTATCAGGCCCTGGCCATTCTCAGGGACAAGGGTGTGAAATTCCAACATACCCTCATCGGCGAGGGAGCGGACAATGAAAGGATCGTCCGGCTCATCAAAAATCTGGGGCTTCAATCCGTCACAACCCTTGCCGGCACCCTGCCCCATGAAGCCGTCATCGACTATTATGCCAAGGCCGATCTCTTTGTCCTGGGCTGTAAGATTGCCGCCAATGGGGACCGGGACGGCATCCCCAATGTCATGGCCGAAAGCATGGCCATGAATGTGCCGGTGGTGGCCCCGGATGTGTCCGGCATACCCGAATTCCTTGAAGACGAGGTCACCGGGAAAATGGTGGCCCCGGGTGATCCGCCAGCCCTGGCCCGGGCCATGGAAATTTTATTGACCGATGAGGCCTTGAGGCAAAAGGTCATCCCCGAGGCCAGGAAAAGAATCGTCCGGGACTTTAACAATACGGAACTGATCCATGATCTGGCACGGATTTACAGTGACCGGATTCCCGGCCTCATGGCCTGTCCGAACCCTGCATCCAAATGAAAATCTCCTTCTATGCCCCGTTCAAACCCCTGGACCATGACCACCCCTCCGGGGATCTGGCCATTGCCCGGGGTCTGGTTCAATTTCTGGAAGACCAGGGTCATACCATTGAGGTCCAGAGCAGGCTCAGGGCCCGGTGGATCTATTTTAAGCCCTGGCTCTGGCCGGTCCTGGCGGCCGATGCCCTTCGAAGCCTGAAAAACCTGTATAAACACCGCCCGGTCATCTGGCTCACCTACCATACCTATTACAAGGCCCCGGACCTCCTAGGCCCTTTGATATGTAAGCTTTTGGGGATAAAATACGTCATTTTTCAAGGGATTTATTCCACAAAACAAAAAAGAAGAATGAAAACCATCCTGGGGTTCTATCTGAACCGGCATGCCCTAAAAACCGCCCATCATATTTTTACCAACAAGAGCTCTGATTTCAAAAATCTTCAACGCCTCATTCCCGGCCATCGCCTGACCTATATCCGACCCGGCATCATTCCCCAAGCCTTTGTGAGAGATGAACCGGCCGGACAGGAAAACAGGAAAACCTGGGGATTTGCGCCCTGCCCCACCATTTTAACGGCCGCCATGTTCAGGGATGACGTCAAAACCAAGGGGCTGGCCTGGCTGATCCAATGCTGTGCAAAGCTGCCGGCGGTCATTCCCGGCTTTCACCTGGTCATTGCCGGCAGCGGCAAAATGGAAGACCATCTCAAAGCCCTAGCCCAACGGCATATCCCCGGACATTATACCTTTGTAGGGAAGATCGCCCCAAAAGACATGGCCGCATTTTACAGTTCAGGAGATGTGTTCGCCTTTCCGGGTATCCGGGAATCCCTGGGCATGGTCTACCTGGAGGCCCAGGCCTGCGGCCTGCCGGTGGTGGCCTTTAAAAACGGCGGAATACCGGAAGTGGTTCAGGACAAAAAAACAGGGTTTCTGGTTCCCATGTATGACTGTCCCTTGTTTTTTCAAGCAATAAAGGATCTTTTGCAGGACCCGGCGCTCCGTCACCGGATGGGGAACGCTGCAATGGAATATATCAGGGCCTTTCATGACAGGAATCAAAATTATAAAACCCTTGAAACCCTCCTGGTTAAAATGGGGTCTTAAATGATCAGACTGGGATTGATCCGCCATGCCAGAACCCCATGGAACCTGGGAAAAAAAATCCAGGGCAGCACCGATATCCCTTTGAGCCCGGAGGGCAAAGAGGAGTCCGCACGGTGGGGAGAGATCTTGAAATCCGAACCCTTTGATGCCATCCTCTCAAGCCCCTTGATCAGGGCCCGGGAAACCGCCCTTATCCTTTCGGACCGGATGGAAATTCCTCTTTGTGTTGATACAAATCTAAGGGAACAGGACTTTGGAGACTGGGAAGGCCAAAGAATTACCGATATCAGGAAAAAGGACCCCAAGGCGGTTGAGTTCCAGGAATCCCGGGGATGGGAATTCAGGCCGCCCGGGGGGGAATCCAGGACCAGGGTCCTGGAGCGGGTGACAAAGGCCTTTGAACGGGCGGCAAAAAATTTTGAAAATCAATATATTCTGGTGGTGACCCATCAGAGCGTCATTAAAATCTTGATCTATGACGCATTAAAAAGGACCTTTGGCCCGGATGAAACGCCTTTAGTAAAGGATTATTTCCTCCATGATCTGCTATGGGACAGAACCCTTCGGATTCAAAGGATAAACCGCCTCCGGTTAAACTAGCGGACAGACTTGAAAGGCCTTTATTGGCAACCATGAACATGAGATACAGGACAAAATCGTGAAAATTCTGATTTATTGCCAGCATGTATTGGGAGTGGGACATTTTTTCAGGACCCTTGAAATTGCAAAGGCCATGAAAGACTTTGACGTGATTCTGGTGACCGGCGGAGACCAGGTTGAGGCCTTGCTGCCCAGCCATGTGAGACGGGTGGCGCTGCCGGGCCTGATGATGGACCCCACCTTCAGCACCCTCCACTGTGTCGATCCTTTGCAGGATCTGGAAACGGTGAAACGCCGGCGGAAAAACATCCTGTTGGATCTGATCAACACCGAACGACCCGATATTTTTCTGGTGGAGCTTTATCCCTTTGGCCGGAGAGCTTTTGAATTTGAATTGATCCCGGTTTTAAGTCTCATCAAGGCCCGGCAGGGCATAAACTGCAAGGTGGTGTGCAGCCTGAGGGACATCCTGGTGGAGAAAAAAAACCCGGTAAAATATGAGACCAGGGTCATCGAAGCCCTTCATACCTGGTTTGATGCCGTCCTGGTCCATTCCGATCCCAGGCTCATCAAACTGGATGCCACCTTTCCGGGAATGGATAAAATCAAAATCCCCCTTGTTTACACCGGGTTTGTGACCCCTGTGCCGGATCCGGAAAAAGTCAGCCGGATAAGAAAAGACCATGGGCTGAACCAAGGCAAGCGTCTGATCACCGCCAGCGTGGGCGGGGGAAATGTGGGGGCGCCCCTGCTCAAGGCCGTGGTTCAGGCCTGCCGTGAGGTCCTGTCCGGGAAAAATCTGCTCTTGCGAGCTTTTACCGGCCCGTATATGGATCAAAAGGATCAAGACGATCTGAAATCCTTTGAAAATGACAGGATCAGGATCGAGGAGTTCACCCCGGATTTTATCTCCCTTCTGGGAGCATCGGATCTTTCCGTCAGCATGGCCGGGTATAATACCTGTATGAATATTGTTGCCGCCAAGGTGCCGGCCCTGGTCCGGCCCTTTGACCAGAACCGGGAACAATGGGACCGGGCCGTGAAACTCGCCGGATTCGCCCCCATCACCCTGCTGAAAGATCAGGATCTGGAGCCGGCCATTCTGGCCCAAAGGATGGAGGCTGCCCTGCATATGCAAACCGGCCCTCCGGGTCCAAAGCTGGATCTGGACGGGGCCGTCAACACCATGGAATGGATGAGGAGCCTATAGCATGAAGATATCCAGCCTCTACCGGTCCCATGACCCCAACCTGCTCCAAAAGATAAGAGATGGGGTCCGGGAGCAGATCCGGGCGGCAATGGCGGATAATGAAATCAAGGTTTTTTTCAGGGCCGATGATATTGCAGTGCCGTCAAAAAATTTTTCAAGAATGATGGGCCTGTTTTTATCATACCGGATCCCCCTGTGCCTGGCCGTGGTTCCGGCCTGGATGACCCCAAAACGGTGGGAGGCCATGGCTGAATTCCGGAAAAAAGGAAAGGATCTTTTTTGCTGGCATATGCACGGCTACCGGCATATGAACCATGAACCGGCGGGAAAAAAACAGGAATTCGGACCGGCCCGGACGGCCCAGGCTGTTTTAAATGATTTGGCAAGGGGACAAAAAAGACTTCAAGCCATGATGGGAAAAGATCTGACCCCGGTCTTCACCCCCCCCTGGAACCGCTGCAGCATGGATGCCCTGATGATGTTGAAAAAAACCGGCTTTGCCGCCGTCTCCAGAAGTCACGGCAGTCTTCCGGCTGCACCGGAAGGGCTTGAGGATATTCCGGTTCATGTGGACCTGCACACCCGGAAAGAGACATCGGCTGAGAAAGCCCGGCAGAAGCTTCTAGAGGAATTCCGGATAGGGCTGGCCTCCCCGGTGTGCGGCATCATGCTTCACCATATGTGCATGAACGACCAGGCCTTTCTCCTGCTTGAATATCTGCTTGAGCTTTTCTCCGGATACGGGCAGATCCAAAAAATCACTTATAGAGAATTGATCTCACAACAAGGATCGAACCCATAACCCATGGGAATCAAAATCATTCATACCACCTGCCACACCCAGTTCGGCGGGCTTGAAAAACGGATCTTCAACGAGGCCTGCTGGATGGCTGAAAAGGGTCATGAGATCATCATTGTGGCCCCCCGGAACACGCCATTGCACGATAAATCAAAAAAAAAGGGGTTTTTGACCCATGATGCGGCTTTCAAAAGAACAAGCCTTGCAAAAGATTTCTTTTCTTTGCGGGCCCTGTTCAAAAAATTCAGGCCCCATATCCTGAATACCCATGGAAACGAGGATTCAAAAATCGCCCTGTCCGCCGCCATGGGCATGGGAATTCCTTTGCGGATCCTGTCCCGGCACATCAGCGCCCATGTCAGGAAATCTTACTCCAATACCCTGCTGTACAACCGCCTGTGCGACTATGTCTTTACCACGGCCGATTATACCACCCGCCATCTGATCCAAACCCTGGGCATCCCAAAGGAACGGATTCAGACCCTATCTTCCGGGATCATCCCGCCAAAAGGCCTGATTGAAAAAAATCCGGCCAGGGAGCGCCTGGCCGGGGAGTTTGCCCTTGACCCGGCCACCCGGTTCGTCGGCTTTGTGGGCCGGGTCTCCCATGACAAGGGGGTGGATCTCATCCTCCGGGCCTTTCACCGGGTTGCAGGCCAAATCTCCCATCACCTTGCCGTCGTCGGCACAGGCACCAATGAATACCTGAAAACCCTCAAAACCCTTGCAAAGGACCTGGATATGGAATCCAGGGTCCATTTTACAGGATTCAGGGAAGAGGTCTGGCCCTATTACAGGGCTTTGGACTGCAAGATGCTGGCCTCCCGGGATATCAACGGCATTCCCTTTGAAGGCATTCCCCAGTCCGTCCTGGAAGCCATGTATGCCCGATGCCCGGTCATCGGATCCATGAGCGGGGGAATCCCGGATATTATCCGCCACGGGGATACGGGGCTTCTATTCCGGGCCGATGATGAAGTGGACCTTTCTGAAAAGCTTTTACAGACCTTGGCTGAGGGGGCCGAATCCCATGACAGGGTTGAAAAAGCCTTCAGGATGGTCAACGGCCATCACACCATAGATGCCATGGGACATAAGATTTTGGCCGTTTACCGGAATTTTATTGCTGATCAGGAACCTGTTTTCCACACGCCAAGGGAAGGCTGAAAAGCCCTTCAAACAATCCGTTTAAAAAGCTTTTCCAAATCATTTTTCGACAGGGTCACCCGAATGGGCCGGCCGTGGGGGCAGTGCAGGGGATTCTCACACTTTTCCAGGTCTCTCAGGAGACTCTCCATTTCCATTACATTCATCCTGAGATTGGCCCGGACGGCTTTGTGGCAGGCCATGAGGATGAGGCATTCGTCCAGCCACCGGTCCTTTGAAAATTCATTTTTGTCCACCAGGCTGGTTTCAATGATCTCCGTCAGAATCGGTGCCATTGCCTTTTGAGAGATAATGGAGGGGACGGATTTGATGATAAAGGTGGTTCCGCCAAAGGGTTCAACTTCAATCCCCAGGGAAGAAAGGTGGGGGAGAAGCCCTAAGAGGATATCGGATTCCTTGTGGCTCAGTTCCAGGGTTTCGGGAACAAGAAGGGTCTGGCTTGCCATGCCTGAAGAATTGAGTTTTTTCTTCAATGCCTCATATACGATTCTTTCATGGGCCGCATGTTGGTCAATGAGCAGGAGGCCTGCCTCGGACTCGGCGAGGATATAGGTTCCCATGACCTGGCCCAGAATCCTGGGCGGATCGGGATGAAAAACACTCGCCTGGATGGGTTCCGGGATCAAGGATTCCCTTTTGGCCGGGGCCTTCTCAAAAAATTTCTTTTCCGGGTATCCCCAGGCCCTTGCTCCTTGTTCCACCCCTGGAGAATCCCTTTCAAACATAGGGCCTTCAGGATAGAAGCCCTGGAGGTGGGGCGGTTTTTCGAGTTCCGCCGTCTGACCCCTTGAACCCTCTTTCCGGGCATTGGACAAGGCATGATCAACAGCCCTGAAAACGGCTTCATAGACCTCTTGATGATTAAAAAACCGGACCTCCCGCTTGGTGGGATGGACATTGACATCCACGGCATCAAAGGGGATCTCGATAAACAGCACCACCAGGGGATATTTGCCTTTCATGAGCCTCCCCCGGTAGCCCTGGAAAATGGCGGAGATAAGCCCCCGGTCATAGACCAGGCGCCGGTTCACAAAGAGAAAAATCCGTGACCCCGTATTCCGGACTATATCGGGAAAGACGCAATAGCCGCTAAGGGTGAGGCCGGTGCCGGAATAGCGGATTTCAGTCATTTTTTTGGACACCTCGGTTCCAAGGACATTGACGGCCCTGGGGAAAAGATGGTCCGATGCAGGAAAATTTTTGTGAAGACTCTTATTGGAAAACAATCTGAAGCGGATGTTGGGATGCCCTAGGGCGATGCCGGCAATAGCGTCGCTGATATGACTGATTTCCGTATTGTCGGATTTTAAAAATTTTTTCCGGGCCGGTGTGTTGAAAAAAAGGTCCTTGACTTCCACCATGGTGCCCACGGGCGCACCCACGTCCGAGACATTGCGGACCTTTCCGCCGAGAATTTCAATCCGGGTGCCGGTATCTTTATTTTCAGCGCGTGTCACCAGAGTGAATTTTGATACGGACGCAATGGAAGGAAGGGCTTCCCCGCGAAACCCCATGGTGGAAATGCAGAACAGGTCTTCGGTTTTAAAAATCTTACTGGTGGCATACCGTTCAATGGATAAGAGCGCATCATCCCTTGAAAGCCCGATGCCGTCATCGGAAACCCGGATAAGGGATTTTCCGCTTTTTTCAATTTCGATGGTAATGGCCGAGGCCCCGGCATCAATACTGTTTTCAACCAGCTCTTTTACGACGGAAGAAGGCCGTTCAACGACTTCACCGGCTGCAATCTGGTTGGACAGGAGTTCAGGCAGGATTCTGACGGTCGTCATTCTTCACAAACCTGAGAAGGAATTCAGAATCCTTGGGGCTTAAATCAAACCTGAAGCTTGCCTCATCCACAAGTTTTGCAAGGTTGCCGGCCGGATTTTCCGTCCGTTTTTCCGATATCCATTGAACCGCATGTTTGAGTTTTTCCCCCTGGGGCATGATGGTTGACATCCGAACACCTCCCTTGGATTATAAGTCAGGAAATTTCCGGGCTAACCCGATACTTTGTTCAAATCCGTAACCCGCCCTTAAAAGGGCCATTTCATCAAATTTCCGGGCCATCATCTGGATACCGACGGGCAGGCCCTTGGATGAATATCCGGCAGGAACCGAAATACCGGGAATCCCGGCCATGTTGGCCGAAAGCGTAAAAATATCCGTCAGATACATAGTCAGGGGATCATCGGTCTTTTCCCCGATTTTAAAGGCCGGGGCTGGGGCCACCGGAGACAGGATAAGATCACAGGTTTCAAAGGCCTTTGAAAAATCCCCGGCAATCAGAGTTCTCACCTTTGAGGCCCGGCCGTAATAGGCATCATAGTATCCGGCGGAAAGGGCATAGGTGCCGATGATGATCCGGCGCTGCACCTCAAGGCCGAACCCCCTGGATTTGGTTTTTTTGTACATGTCCATGAGATCATCGGAAGACCTGTCCCTGAACCCGTATTTCACGCCGTCATACCGGGCAAGATTGGAACTGGCCTCGCAGGGCGCAATAATATAATAGGCCGCCACCACAAATTCCGCGTGGGGCAGAGAAATTTCCTTTATCTCGACACCCAGATCCTGTAAGACCTGTTTCGCATGATGAAAGACCTTTTCCACTTCAGGGTCCATCCCTTCCGCCGATACATATTCCTTTGGAATCCCTGCCCGCATCCCTTTCAGGGACCCTTTGTCAAACTGGTCCAGGGCCTGGGTGAAATCCGGCACAGGGACCCTGGCGCTGGTGGAATCCAGCTTGTCATGGCCGGATATGGCGTTTAAAAGAAGGGCCGCGTCCCGGACATCCCGTGTTATAGGCCCGGCCTGATCCAGGGAGGAGGCATAGGACACCAGGCCGAACCGGGAAACCCGCCCATAGGTGGGTTTGATCCCTACCACCCCGCAATGGGAGGCCGGCTGCCGGATGGAACCGCCGGTATCCGTTCCAATGGACCCGCAGCAGAACCGGGCTGCCACGGCGGCCGCAGATCCGCCGCTGGAGCCTCCCGGCACATATTCTTGATTCCAGGGGTTTCTGGTAATTTTATAGGCTGAATTCTCTGTTGAAGACCCCATGGCAAATTCATCCAGATTGGTCTTGCCCAGGATAACGGCACCCTCCCCTTTTAATTTTGAAACCACGGTCCCGTCGTACTGGGGTATAAAATTTTCAAGGATCCGTGAACCGCAGGTGGTTTTTATCCCCTTGGTGCACAAAATATCTTTCAGGGCAAGGGGAATGCCCGTCAATGCAGATCCCTTGCCAGCAGCAAGGTCCTGATCCGCTTTTTCGGCCTGGGCCAGGGCCTGTTCCCGATCCAGGGTAATAAAGGCCCCGATCCCTTCCTCATATTTTTCAATCCGGTCGAAAAGAGCCGAAGTCAATTCAACCGAAGAGATTTCATGACGGGCAAGCTTCTCTCTAGCGCTCCCAATTGTCAGTTCGTGATATTCCATTGATTCATATCCTATTTTTTAAAGGGTCCCCTTATTTCACGACCCGCGGCACCACATAAAAATCTTCATCCCTGTCCGGGGCATTGGCCAGGGTAATGGAAGGCCCCGGAGAAGCTTCGGGCCTATCCTCCCGGAGCACATTGTCCGCTATTGCCCCTCCTGAAGAACCCCCTACCCCGTCCACATCGGCATCTTTCAATTTATCAATATACTGAAGGATATTTCCCAACTGCTCCACCATTTTTTCCTTCCGGGAATCTTCAATTTCCAGCCGAGCAAGATGAGCTATCTTTTCAACTTCATTCTTGGATATCTTCATCGGTCTCCCTTTTCATTATCATTGCAGCAATCCCTGCCTTATCCAGTCTGGCCTTGAATTCCTTTGCCCCATCATAGGTTTCAAAGGGACCTATCCGGACCCTGTACCAGGTGGTACCTTCATTTTCCCCTTTTATCCGGTAGGTGGAAAATCCTTTTTCCTCCAGCGCCGCCATTTTGGAAACCGCTTCCTGGAAGCTCTTATAAGCCGCTATCTGAATCGTATAGGCGCCTTTGGAGGTTGTTATGGTTTCGGCAACGGGTTCAACGGGTTTTTCCACCTTAACAACGTCCTTGTCCCCCTCGGTTTCTTTTTCCGGTTCCATTATGGACGGCTTTTCAGGGGGCTTGGCCGATTCCCGGGCAATTTCCTTTACAGGCTCTTTTTTGGCGATCTTGGCAGGGTCCTTAACCAATATTTTTTTAATGACCTTTACAGGTTCTTTAACCGGTTCCTTTTTGACTTCCTTTGGCGGTTCCTCAACGGATTCTTTGGGCGTTTCTTTGGCAGGCTCTTTTTTGGCTTCCTTTACAGGCGCTTTAACAGGTTCCTTGGGGGGTTCGGTTTCAGGCTTTCGTTCAGGCACATCGGCTGAAATTTGATTTTTCGGCGTGAACCTTTCTTGAGTGGTTGGATGATCAAGGTCCTCATAAAATTTAAGGTCAATTTTTTTACCCGCCTCATTTTTAGGTTCAGGAATATTGGCCATTTTTTCAAGTTTTTTTGAGAATTCCCGGGTATCAAAATTCACAGGAGAGGTTCCCCGGCCCACCATAATACCCAAAAAAAACATCCATCCGGCGATACATGCATAGATGAGATATTTTTGAATCCCTTTAAAGGCCGGCATGGCTACATTCTTTCCGGTGCTGAAACCCCAAGAAGTGACAAGCCGTTTCGAATCACCTTCTTCACGCTGAGAACAAGGCTTAAACGGGCCAGGGTCTGGTCCCTGTCATCGGTGATGACCTTGTGCCGATTATAATATCCGTGAAAGGCGGCGGCAAGATTCATCAGATAGTTAAAAATCACATGGGGATGCAATTCTAAAGCGCTTTTCTCCACATTTTCCCTGAATGTATGCAGAATTTTCAAAAGGCTAATTTCTTCTTCCGCATTCAATAAATTCAAATGCCTGCCTTTTCTGAAATCAATATCCGGAATGAGATTCTCCTGTTTTGCTTTTAAAAGAATACCGGTGATTCGTGCGTGGACATATTGGACATAATAGACCGGATTTTCAGAATTCTTCTGCTTGGCCAGCTCCAGATCAAAATCCAGACCGGAATCATAGCTACGGCTTAAAAACATGAATCTGGCCGCATCCTTTCCCACTTCATCGACAATTTCTTTTAAGGTAACAAATTCGCCTGCCCGGGTGGACATCTGAAAGGGTTGCCCCCCCCTGAGAAGGTTGACGAGCTGAACCAGGATCACCTGGAATTGTTCGCTTTTTCGCCCCGAAGCCTCAACAACGGCGTTTATCCTTTTAATATACCCGTGATGATCTGCCCCCCATACATCAATGACCCTTTGGAATCCGCGCTCAAATTTTTCCATGTGATAGGCGATATCAGAAGCAAAATACGTTGCCAGCCCATTATTCCGGACCACCACCCTGTTTTTCTCATCACCGAAATCCGTGGTTTTGAACCAGAGCGCTCCGTCTTCTTCATAAATCATGGCCTTTGCTTTGAAATCCTTAATGACCTTTTGCACCCTTCCCGAATCATAGAGGCTTTGCTCGCTGAACCATTGATCAAAGCCGACACCAAAATCCGTCAAATCTTCTCTAATCCCCTGAAGAATGATCTTGGCTGCAAATTTTGCACAAACCTCGATGGCCTCTTTTTCATCTTTATGAACAAAGGCCTCTCCTTCTTTTTCAAGGACAAGGCCGGCAATATCCTTAATATAATCCCCCTGATAACAATCCTCGGGAAAGTCGATGGATTTCCCGGCCTTCTGCAACAATCTCAACCAGACGGATGTTCCCAAAGTTCTGATCTGACGGCCGGAATCATTGATATAATATTCTTTCTGGACATCAAATCCTGCAAAGGCAAGGATATTCCCGACGGAATCGCCCACGGCTGCGCCCCTTCCATGCCCAACATGCAAAGGGCCTGTAGGGTTTGAGCTGACAAATTCCACCTGAACTTTTTCATTTTTGCCGATATCAGAGCGCCCAAAGGATGTATCCTGTTCAAGAATTTCATCCACCACAGGCTGCCAGGCTTTGTTGGAAAGGAAAAAATTAATGAATCCGGGTCCGGCAATTTCCACTTTCCGGATCAGATCTCCGGTCTCAATGTGAGAAACAAGGATTTCAGCAATTTTGCGGGGCGGCATCTTCTGGAGGGCTGCCGAGACCATGGCAACATTTGAGGACAAATCGCCGTGAGCCTTGTGTCTTGGCTCTTCCACGTCCATGTCGGGCATTTGGTCCGAGGGCAGCAGGCCTTTTTCAAAGGCCTTTTTTACCGCATCGGCCACCGTTCTTCGAATGATCTGTTTCATCGTCAGCTCTAATTTTCGTGTTCGGAAATATCTTCCGGTGAATACCCCAATGAATCTTCCCCGGCATCGATTTCCTTAATTTCATCTTCGCTTGTCTCACCATCCTCTTCAAGAATGTGGTCCAGCTCAACATCATCGTCTTCCAGCAGGAATTTTTCTTCCTTGGGAAAGGTGTCGGCGTCATCATACTCAATGGTGATGACCTGATCTGCCTCATTTTTAAAAAATTCAACGGTTCCTTCAAAGAGCTTCATGCAAACGTCTGCCGTCGGGAAAAAACTTTTTCTGCGCACAAATTTTCTAAAGGCGGCAGACCCTTCGGCAGATGCTTTGACCACCCCGTCAAGGCTGTATTCTTCCTCAAGAAGCGGCATGACAATGCCTGGATCCACTTCGCTGGATTCCAGAATAATCAGTTTGCCTTCCTTGATGTTTTTTTCAAATCTTATTTTCTGCTTCATCCATTATCTCCTGTTAAAAACGGGTTAACCTGAAACTTTTTAATATAGCTCAACTGGGTTTCCTGTCAATGATAAGAATTTGACGGACACATGAATTTAAGAAAATCGGCTGTTAAAAAAGGCTTTTAAGGACTCTTGTTTTTCAAGGGCCGCCCCGGAAAAAGGGGTTATCGGATACGCCGGAGCAAAATTTTCTTTAAAACTATTTCATTTAATGGTAGTGAAATGCCAACCATTTATTTTAAATCGGACAGACAGGATATTCCTTCCTAAGGAGACACAAGGATTGAAATTATCGGTTTATATCATTGCGTACAATGAATCGGAAAAAATCAAGGATGCATTAAAAAGCGTCTCCTTTGCAGATGAAGTGGTTGTTGCGGATTCCTTCAGCACGGACGATACCGCCCGGATCGCCGAAGCCCACGGAGCAAGAGTCGTTCAAATTCCTTTTGAAGGATTTGGAAAACTGAGGAACGATGCCATTGCAGCCTGTAGCCATGACTGGATATTCAGCCTGGATTCGGATGAACGCTGTACCGAGGCTGCTCAAAACGAAATATTGGGCATCATCAATGATGAAAACAGCCTTGATGCCTATTATATTCCCCGCCGCAATTATTTCATGGGCAGATGGATTCGCCATGCCGGTTTTTACCCGGACTATCGCCAGCCCCAACTGTTCAGAAAATCAGCGCTCAAATTCAAACCCGATGCCGTCCATGAACGCTATGAGGTCATCAGTGAAAAACCCTGCGGATATTTCAAGGCCCATATCAACCAGATCCCTTTTAAAAACCTGGAAGAATTGCTTCATAAGGGCAATCGATACTCCACCCTCGGGGCTGAAAAATTAATGGCTTCCGGTAAAACATCAGGAATGCTCACGGCCCTTGCCCATGGCTTCTGGGCAGCCTTTTCCCTGTATTTTCTAAAACTGGGGTGCCTGGACGGATGGGCCGGATTTATCATTGCCTTTGCCAATTTTGAAGGCACCTTCTATAAATATGCCAAATTGCATTTTAAAGAAAAAAATCTGGACCGCGTGTAAATACCGAACCTGCAAAAAGATGGGCGCTCATCAGGGCAAAAAACCATCCTTCGGCATTGTCCTGCAAAGGAGATGACACCATGGCGGCAAAAACAATGGCCAACACAAATCCCCGTGCTGCCACGGTTTGCCCGGGGCTCCCCAAAAATCCAGCGCTGCGCCACTGGGCCAGAAAAAATCCCAGGAGTGCTGCAAGGCCTGCAAATCCGAACTGGGCGGTTGTCATGAGATATTCATTATGGGGGTTGTCGCTGGGATTCATTCCGGTCTTTTCCATAAGCTGCTTATAAGCATTTTCAAAACCGCCGGTGCCGGTCCCCCACACCGGGTTTTCCTTTATAATCTTCACCGTGTTGGTGTAAAATTCAAGCCGCAGGCCCGAAGAAGATTGGCTGGAGGCCTTTTTCCCATATTCCCAGGCCTTGATCTCTTCTATCATCCGTTGGGACCTTAAAAATATGGAATTTGAAGGGTTCATCCATGCAAAGCCCACGAGGATGAGGAGAACCGACCCGGCAGCAATAAGGCTTTTATTGCGGTCCCAGGAAAGAAAAAAATATAAAAAAAGAACCCCTGCAACCAGATGGCCGGTCATTCCCCCGACCATAAAAAACACATTAACAAGGGCCAGAAGGCTGAAACCCGCCCAAAGAATCCTTTGTCCATATTTGCTGCCGGCATCCCTTGCCCGCACAGCCGCCAGAAAGGCCATATAGGCCATAAACAGGTTCTGGGCAATGTGGTTCAGAAAAACATAAGAATCCAGAGGATTTCCTTTTACAGGGATGAAACCGGGAAGCCGGTCCATCCATAACAGGCAGGACAACACAAGGGTGATGCCCATGGCCAGGGAAAAGGCGAACAACAGTCTGGAATGATATTGTTTGTCCTTAAAATACATCATGGCCAAGGCGATAAATAAAAATTTGACCCCATCCATGAGGCTTTCGACTATCTTCTCTTTTCCGGCATCGGTATAAAGAATTCCTGTTACATGAATGAAAAAGACAACCAATCCCATGAAGGCCACGGGATTTGTTTTTAATACCGACACCCATCTTCGGAACCGGTCCGATATATTATCGAGGAGCCAGAATAAAAGAACCAGCCCCATGACCACACTGGTTGCGGCGGTGGACAGGGGAATCACAAATCCCATCAATACGAGGAGCCATTTATTGATGACATCCAATTTTCTAAGGCTTATTTTCATGGGTCGTTCTGTGTCCTGAATTGTACATTGAATATGAAGCTTGCCTATCGGTGAAACATTTTCTCCAGATGACGGCGCGCTATAAAATCAGGATGCAGAAATATATAATTTCGGTGATGTTCATTTTCCCGTCTGTAAGGATATTGGCCAAACCTGCTGAAATGAATCATTCCTTTTTTGCCGGTAAAAAAACCGTCGTAGCCCAGGGATGTCAGGAATGAAAACAAATCCTGCTTTTTGGCTTCGTCGTGGTGGCATTCGAACAAAAGGCAGGGTCTGTCCCTCTCCAACAATCGTTGCCCTCCCCTGAAGACAGCATGTTCATGTCCTTCAACATCGCATTTGATGAAAGCCACATCCGTGAATTCGTTATAATAGGCGTCCAGGGTGGTCACCTCAACAGGAATGGTCTGACAGCCGTTGGAGGCCTGGCCTTGATTCAGACTGGCACCGCCGGAGCCGGGTTCGGACCGGAACAGGCTTTGCGAACCAGCACTGCTGGATAAGCCTTTTTTGATGATCAGAAGATTGTCAAATTTAAAAGCGGCTTTGAAATCCAGCAGGTGGGCTTCAAGTTCCGGCTGGGGCTCAAAGGCAATGACCTTTCCCGCCGGGCCCACGGTTTTTTCCATCCAATAGGAATAAATCCCCCTGTTGGCACCGATGTCAATGACGGTTTGCCCCTTAAGATCTAATCCCAGAAGAAACCGGATATCATTTTTTTCCGTATTCAGGCGGTAGTGCCAGGCGCTGTGCAGCATATGCAGTTTTTGAATAAGATTCATCGAGTTTTTCCTAATAAAATTAAGGCGCAATGCTATTTATATATGGAACCAAAGTCAATACCTTTTGTATACCTTGGCAGCCCTTTTTACGGCGCAAGAGTGGAATTTCTTTTGTTTATCCAGTCATCCGGTAAAATGGGGCCATGGGGCACCAGGCTTCGATAAAATCTTCGCAGATGTTTGTTTACCCGAAACCCGTTTTTCGTTTTTAGAACCATGACCATGAGTCTTGATAATTTATGATACTGCAAGAGTTTCGATTCCCATTGCCGCCCGGTAAGGGGCCAGCCGCCAATGAATTGCCCCCAGCCGATGGACCCGCAAAGTCCGCAGTCTCCATATTGACCGGAAAGAAGGATCTTTTCCATGAAAACTCGGATGGGACCCTCAAATTCGTGCAGAACATCATGAAAACAGACAATGGCGCCGGGTTTCAGATGCTTTTCAAAGAGGGCGATATCCTTCATGACGCCGTCGTAGGTATGGTCTCCGTCTATCCATAGTATTTTCAAAGGCTTATCCCAGATTTCGGCAAGCTTATCCGATCTCATTTGAAAAAATTCAACCTGATCCTGAACCCCATGGGCTTGAAGATTATCGTAAAAAATCTTCGGCAACTCTTCTTTTACGGCATCGGTCGGATCAGTCGAACAGGATAAAGAAAGCGGATCACACGCATGAATCTTTCCATGACCGGCCGCCTTTGCCGCCTTTGCCAGGATAATGGTGGATTTCCCTTTAAAACTGCCGATTTCCAGGATATCCCCTTCCAGGGAAAGAAACGGCAGGGTGGCCAAAAATTGAACTTCCCTTTTTCTCAGATGTCCGGACAAGGATTTGGAAAGTTCCAATAACCGGTCGGTTTGTGTTTTAATTGCAGTGGGTTCCATATTCATGTATCCAAAAATTAAAAATTTTTCCGGGTTGTTTCCGGCCTTATATCAGATTGGCCCTGCAAAGTATAGAGATTAGCAGCCATAAAAATTCCATAGAACAGGTCACCGGTGATGATGGAAAAAGAATTGACCCCCTACCCTTATCTGAGTATAACTATCCCCGTTATGCGAAATTCATCAATACCTTTTATTCAAAGGCTTATAAAATGATATCCGGGGCTTTTTTAATCCTGTATTTAGGTGAGCTTCCCGCCTATTTCAAATACTGGGCAAAAACATGCGAGCCCAATCATGATCATTTTCACTGGTTTGTCTACAATGACCGGATTGCCCGAAAACAAAACTATAATCAAGCCGTTACCTTGGTGCCCTATACCTTTGAAAGGCTGTGCTCGGATCTGAAGTCTTCCCTTCAGATCCATCTGCCGCCACAGAACACAAGGGTTGTCTGTGATTGCAGGACAATGCTCTATGCCTTGAGAAAAGATGACGATCAACTGGGGCAATATGATTTTATCGGTTATTCGGACCTGGATGTGGTGTATGGAGACATCTCCCGTTTTTTACCGGATAATCCAGGCCGATATTCTCTGATCAGTGCGGCGGACCATCGGCCTTGCGGCCCGTTCACTCTTTTTAACAGAAACTATCTCCAGACCATCCTTGAAAATGACCGTATCAAAACACGATTGGAACAGACCTTTGAAAGCCTCCCGGACGACCTGCCCGGTCTTCAAGGGGATGACTCAGCCTTCAAGCCCATGTCGGGCAACAGCACAAAAGACAAAATAGCCGAGCATCTGAAATTTACCCACCTGGATGAATCCGAAGAACTGGTTGAAATGGCACAAGCCCATGACCCGGCTTTCTGCATGGCCGTCCCCCTCCAGCCGGCCATGGGCCGGTGGTTTGATCATAGAAGGGCCTTTGCCCTGTGGGACAAGGGCCGCCTCTATGTCCGGGACGTCTGGGGGCATCAAAAGGAAGGTGCTGTCTTTCATTTTTCAAGGTTTAAAAACCGGTCCCGGTTCCACATCACATCCGATGCCCTGGAAGCGGATCTTCTTGGCATATACAAATACGGCATCATTGATGCCCGACCCCTATCCACCCGGTTCAAAATGCTTCTGACCCTTCTCTACTGACCTTGGAAATAAGCGCTATTCAGGATAAACAACAAATATCCATGGCCTCTTAAAAAGGCAAGTTAAGTGTTGACCTGTTTTTGCCAAGGTGATATAAAACCTTGTTCGATTTCGGAGGAGTGGCCGAGCGGCTGAAGGCGGCGGTCTTGAAAACCGTTTAGTGTCAAAGCTACGTGGGTTCGAATCCTACCTCCTCCGCCAGATCTTAACGAATACGGAGAAATGGCCGAGAGGCTGAAGGCACTCGCCTGCTAAGCGAGTATACTGGGAAACCGGTATCGAGAGTTCGAATCTCTCTTTCTCCGCCACTAAAAATATAGGGGATTAAACATTACCGCGTTTAATCCCCTTTTTTGTTTTCCCTATTAAAACTGAATGGCGCCGGTGAAGAGCCAGACGTCTATCCCGTCGTTGGGAGACTTCAGGCCTGCATTGGAATAATGAAAATAGGAAATATTCATGTCAAAGATGCCGATGCGGGCCCCGACGCCGATCCGGTCTTCAAACTGAAAATGGGAGCTCAGGTTTCTGTTGTGGATGCGGTAGTCATCGATAAAAGCCGCGCCGATACCCCCGGCAATATAGGGCCTGACAAAGTCTGCATCGGTTCCGAAATAATAGGCAAACACAGGTGAAAGGGCCAGGCCGTTCACCTCATCTCCCCCGTGTTCCCACCGGTTATAGGACAATTCGAAAAACCCGGACAGATAGCCGGTCTCGCTTTCAAACCACCGGGAAGTATAATCTTTTTTAAGCCCTAAGCGATAGATATCAATATCCTTTTTTCCGACACCATATCCCAGAGAAAGTCCGAAACCGTCTAACTCGGCGCTTGCACTGCTGTAAAACAGCATCAGACCGACAAATATTAAAAAAATCTTCTTCATGGCAATTCCTGTCTCCTATTATTTTTTTGCGTTGAATTGTAAATGCAGATGATGCATTTTCTTTTGATTGTATCTAATCTAAAGATTTTATTTATTCAATAAAAAAGAGGCAGGCAAGGGAAAAACGACCCGGATCAGGCCTTGCAGACCCTTTTTGGGATTTCGTCTCCGGCCGATCTTTAATGCTTGACATACAATTAAGGGAAGTTTATATCCTTCTAACAATAAATTTAAAGGAAAATACGATACTTTTAAGGCAATCGTGTTATAAAATTATGGATTTAAAACAAGCACTTGGCAAGAACAGGGAACCCTTTATTAAAAAATGGTTCCAAGCCACAATCAATACATACCCCCCCCAGTCGGCAAAAATTTTAGGAAAAGACGCCAACCGCTTCGACAACCCCATCGGCGCCATCACCCATGAAACCGTCGCCGATGTATTCAATCTGATTTTAACTGATTTCACACCGGAATCCTTAGAACGAACCCTTGATCCCGTGATTCGCATCAGAGCGGTACAGGCTTTTTCCGCAAGCGAAGCCGTCAGCTTTGTCTATGCATTAAAGGATATCGGGGAAGCCCTTTTGGATGCCGATATGATAAGAGAATTTGACAGACTTGTTGATCAGATCGCGCTTGCATCTTTCAACAGGTTTATGAAATGTAGGGAAGAAATATTCCTTTTAAAGGCCACGGAAAGCAAGAGACGTATCCACCGGGCCTTTGAAAGGGCGGGTTTAGTAGCCGAGCTGACGGAAGAAGACCTCCTTGGCTCAAAACAAATTTAACATGTATGGCGGGGTTAAAGATTCCGTCACACATCAATTCATGAGGTGGTTATAATATGAATCAAAAGTACTTGATCCCCCTGACAACTGTTTTTCTGCTCTTCTTAGTAGCATATACAGGGGTTGAGGGAGCAGGGCTTCATCGGTTCTTCGGGATTGTTATCCCGTATCTGGCGGTTCTTGCCTTCCTTGCCGGGTTTGTCTACAAGGTATTGGGATGGGCATCTTCTGCTGTTCCGTTCAGGATTCCCACAACCTGCGGGCAGCAGAAATCTTTGCCGTGGATAAAACAGAACTGCATTGATAACCCTGATACTTCAACAGGTGTATGTTTAAGAATGGTTCTTGAAATTTTTCTTTTCAGATCCCTTTTCAGGAACACCAAGGCCGCATTCAACCGGAATGACTCCAACAAGCTGTCCTATTCCTGGGAAATTTTTCTCTGGATAGGCGCCCTTGCCTTTCATTATTCCTTCCTGGTTGTCATTTTAAGGCATTTCAGATTTTTTACCTCACCGGTGCCCTCCTGTATCAAATTTCTTGAATACATGGATGGTATCGTCCAGTTGGGGCTTCCCGGACTTTTCATCTCCGGCGCCCTCCTGCTTGCAGCGACCTTATTTTTGCTGGCAAGAAGAATCTTTGATGCCAAGGTCACCTATATCTCCCAGGCAGCCGATTATTTCCCGCTTTTCCTCATCATCGGGATTGCTGTCTCCGGGTTGTCCATGAGATATTTCACAAAGGTTGACATTATCGGCATCAAAGAGCTTACCATGGGCCTTGCGACCTTCAGCCCCGTCATTCCGGAAGGCGTCGGTGGTCTTTTTTACGCCCATCTTTTTCTGGTGAGTATCCTTTTTGCATATTTCCCGGCCAGTAAGCTTATGCACCTGGGCGGAATCTTTTTAAGCCCCACAAGAAATATGGCAAACAATACCCGTGCAAAAAGACATGTTAACCCCTGGAACTATGATGTGAAAACCCATACCTATGAAGAGTATGAGGATCACTTCAGAGAAAAAATGATTGAAGCCGGACTGCCGGTGGATAAAGAGGAGTAATCAATGTCTAACGAAATCAAACCGGATGAACTATTAAATAAAATAGATTATGCCCCGGGATCTGGAAACTGGATGGATACCACTGCTTCCGTTCAGATCAGACCGGGGATGTACTGTTATGCCGCTAAGGCTGAAAGTGTTCAAACGCTGGGGCTGCCCAATGCCCGACCCTGGAATCCCCTAGAAGAAGACTGGAAACTCCCGGATAACTGGCAGGAAATCGTTTTTCAAGGCCTGAAAGAACGCCTGGAACGGTTCCGGACCTTTAAAGTGTTTATGGATATCTGCGTCCGTTGCGGCGCCTGTGCCGACAAATGCCATTTCTTCCTCGGAACGGGCGATCCCAAGAACATGCCTGTGTTGAGAGCCGAACTCTTAAGATCCGTCTATCGGAATGATTTTTCAACTGCGGGAAAAATTTTAAGCAAGATCCCCGGCGGAAAAGCCTTGGCCGGCGCCAGACCCATGACTCTGGAGGTTCTCAAGGAATGGTGGTATTATTTCTTTCAGTGCACCGAATGCCGGCGATGTTCCGTATTCTGCCCCTACGGCATTGACACGGCGGAAATCACCATCATGGCCAGGGAAATCTTCAACCTCCTGGGGCTGAATATCGACTGGATTGCCACCCCTGTTTCCAATTGTTTTCAGACCGGAAACCATCTGGGGATCCAGCCCCATGCCTTTAAGGACATGCTGGAATTCTTTGTGGAAGATATTGAAACCGTCACCGGTGTCAACTGCACCCCGCAATTTCAGAAAAAGGGAGCCGACATCCTGTTCATTACCCCCTCCGGAGACGTATTTGCCGATCCCGGGACCTATACCTGCCAGGGATACCTCATCCTGTTCCAGTATCTGAAAGAAAAATACGGGCTGGATGTCACCTGGAGCACCTATGCCTCGGAAGGCGGGAACTTTGGTTTCTTCACCTCCCATGAAACCATGAAACGGTTGAACGCCAAGATGTATGCCGAAGCCCGGCGCCTGGGCGTCAAATGGATCCTGGGCGGGGAATGCGGCCATATGTGGCGCGTCATCCACCAGTATATGGATACCATGAACGGCCCTGCCGATTTCCTGGAAGTGCCAAAAAACCCCATTACCGGAACGGTATTTGAAAATGCCCGCTCCACCAAGATGGTCCATATCACGGAATTCACTGCCGATCTCATCAAACACGGCAAGCTTGAACTGGACAAATCCAGGAATGATGATTTTATCATGACCTTCCATGATTCCTGCAACCCGGCAAGGGGAATGGGACTTTTGGATGAGCCGCGCTATGTCATTGAGAATGTCTGCAACAATTTTTATGAAATGCCGCCCAACACCATCCGCGAGCAGACCTTTTGCTGCGGTTCCGGGGCCGGATTGAATGCCGGAGAAAATATGGAACTCAGAATGGCCGGTGCTCTTCCCAGAGCCAATGCCCTCAAACATGTCCATGAGAAATACGGCGTCAACACCCTGGGAACCATCTGCGCCATTGACCGGGCCGCCCTTTCCACCCTCTGCGAATACTGGGTACCCGATGTAAGAGTAGCCGGCGTTCACGAGCTGGTCGGCAATGCATTGATTCTGCCGGGTGAAAAGAAGAGAACCGAAAACCTGAGGTTTGAGCCTTTGCCGGGCATGGAGGAGGAAGACGATGAATAAGAATATGATCATCATGGGACTGGTAATTTTTGTCCTGGCTGTGCTCTCGCCGTTCTGGTTTAATATGATTACCACCACTGAAGCTGCTCCTAAACCGGAACTTCTCGGCAAGGCCAAGGAAGAAAAAAAATGTGTCCTGGAAAAATATGATATGAGGGCCAATCACCCGTCCCTTCTGGATGAATGGCGGGATTCCGTGGTCCGGGATTCCAACCGCCAATACACGGCAGCCAACGGCCATGCCTATGGCATGAGTCTTTCCACGGGCGAGAATTCATGTCTGGGATGCCATGAAGATAAGGCAAAATTTTGTGACAGTTGTCATACCTATGCTTCGGTTGATCCCTATTGCTGGGAATGTCACACAAACCCCAAGGAGATAAAATGATGAAAAAAAGCAGAAGAAGCTTTCTTAAAGTAGCGGGTATCGCTGCCATCGGGTTGGGTGCTTCTCCGGCAATGAATTTTGCTTCATCTGACTCCGATGGCACAGCCCTTGCGGTAAAGGGTAAAAATGAGCAGGCGCTTACCGCTCACCGCTGGGGCATGGTCATTGATACCAACAAAATCACGGAGGAAATTGCGGAAAAAATTACGGAAATCTGTCATAAAACCCATAATGTTCCGGATTTCAAGCATGAGGTAGATGCGGAAAAATATCCCAAGACCAGATCGGTCAACCACAAACAGGAAATCAAATGGATCTGGAAAGAAGAATTCCATTATGCCTTCCCTGAAAAAGAAGATGAATATCTGACTGAAAAATTCCATGATCTTCCTTTTCTTGTCACCTGCAACCACTGTAAAAATGCCCCCTGCGTCCAGGCCTGCCCCACACAGGCGACCTTTAAGCGGGAAGACGGCATCGTCATCATGGACTTTCACCGGTGTATCGGGTGCCGGTTCTGCATGGCGGCATGTCCCTATGGTTCCAGGAGTTTCAATTTCAGAGATCCGAGGCCCTTTATTGCGGAAACCATTCCGGATTTCCCCACCCGCAGCAAAGGGGTGGTGGAAAAATGCAATTTATGCGCCGAGCAACTGGCCAAGGGTGAGCTGCCCCATTGTGCGCAAGTCAGTGAAGGCGCCATTGTGGTCGGTGATCTGGAAGACCCTGAATCCGATATCCGGGCCCTGCTGAAGGAGCATTTTACCATCCGACGGAATGAATCCCTGGGTACGGAACCATCTGTTTACTATATCGTATAAGAGGAGCGACCATGCTTGAAATAGCTATTAAAGGAAGTAAAAATTACTGGTCATGGATAATCTTTCTGCTCCTTGTCATGGGTGCGGGATTCATCGTCTATGTCGACCAGTTCATGAACGGGTTGATGATTACCGGCATGAGCCGGGATGTGTCCTGGGGATTTTATATTGCCAATTTCACCTTTCTTGTGGGGGTTGCCGCAGGAGGGGTCATGGTGGTCATCCCCTACTATCTTCACAATTATGAAAAATTTCACAGGATCACCATATTGGGCGAGTTCCTTGCAGTTGCCGCCTTGGTCATGTGTCTTCTTTTCATCATCGTGGATTTAGGCCAGCCTACAAGGGCGTTCAATGTAATGTTATACCCGTCACCCAAGTCCATGCTGTTCTATGATATGCTGGTGCTTAACGGCTATCTTTTTTTGAACATCGTCATTGGGTGGAAGGTATTGGAAGCGGAAAGAAACCAGGTGGAACCGCCCTTCTGGACAAAGCCCCTGATCTATCTTTCCATTCCCTTTGCCATCGGTATCCATACGGTAACCGCCTATCTTTACTGCGGTCTTCCCGGACGCGGGTACTGGCTGACCGCCATCCTGGCGCCACGGTTCCTGGCATCGGCCTTTGCGGCCGGACCGGCCTTTCTGATCATCCTGTGTTATCTGATCAGAAAATTCACCAAATTTGATCCGGGCTGGGAAGCCATGCAGACTTTGGCCAAAATCGTATGCTGGGCCATTATCGCAAACCTGTTTTTCTTTTTGTGTGAAGTATTTACCGTCTATTACTCCAATATTCCGGGACATAAAGCCCACCTGACGTATCTTTTGTTCGGATACCACGGATATCATGCCCTGGTGCCCTGGATGTGGACCGGTTTGATTCTAATGTTTACCGGTGCAATTTTTCTTGTCATCCCTCAGTTTAGAAACAATAAGACTCTTTTACCGTTCACCTGCGCCATGATTTTTTTCGGCGCCTGGATCGATAAGGGTCTTGGGATGATATCCGGAGGGTTTGTCCCCTCCCCCCTGCACCATGTAACGGAATATGCGCCGACAAAGCCGGAGATCATGATCACCCTGGCGGTTTATGCTACAGGTTTTCTGGTCCTGACCCTTCTTTATAAACTGGCGACCCAGGTAAAAGAAGAAGTGCGCGGCTAAGATACCCAAAATCTGATGTTCATTCAGGGGAGTTTCTGCCATGAAACTCCCCTTTTTTGTTGCAGATCCTGCCCCTTATGATGAAAGATAAGCCATTTTATATTCTTGAAACCTTGGATTCCTTTTTTGAACAGAAAAAAAATGAATTTCTGGCGGCCTTGTATAGAAAAGATTTTCAAGAAGCTGGAATTATCCATGGGCAGATTTTCCGGTACGCAGCTGAGAACCCGGAATTCAACGAAAATACTGAAAAATGCATCAACCAGATACAGACCGCCCTCAGGCGATACAGAAAGGTTCTGATCAACCAGGGGCCGGCAAGTCTCCGGGAAACCGGAAAAGGCCTCAAAAGCCTTCTGGCCCGTCGTATCCGGAATATGCACCGGAATATCCGCCATGTGGAATTCGAAGAATGGAAAGCCCGGCTTGACCTGACCCCTTGCCAGGAGAACCTGGTTTTCAAAACCGCCATGACGTTCCAGCTTACCTCCGGATGCAGCAATTTTTGCCGTCGTTGCAATGAATGGGCCCTGCCCGGCGTCAGATCCCATTTTTCATATCCCGCCGTGATCCGGATCTTAAACCGGATAAAGGATGCGGCAAACCCCGAAATCTCTCTTTACGGCGCCTCAGACCCCCTGGATTGGGAAGACAAGGGTAAGGATGTGGCCGACCTCATTGACCAATTGAATGCCATTTCGCTGGAATACAGTGTATTGACCAAGGTTCCCAGGGGAAAAGAATGCTTATTCACCCGCCTGGTTAAAAACCGCTCCAATCTTTCCGTCAGCATCACATCTAAAAACAAGACCCGCATTCAAGGTATCGAAGATGGCCTGAATTCTTCTTTCAGCAAACAGCATGATCTCGATGAACTCCTGATTCCGGCGGGCCTGGATGAAGACTTTGTTACCGTCAAACCATCCATAACAGACGGCTACGGCACTGAAATCACACCCGACGGCGCTTTTATCATTATTCCGGCCTTTACCAGCGCCCTATATCCCCAAGGCCATAAAAAAATCCCCATCACCGGAAAAACGGATTTTTTTCCAGTCAAAAAAACCGGGAGAACCGCCCTTCTGGTAGATTATTTCAAACCCCTGGAAGGATATGACCTTCATCAGAACCATTGTTATCTCCCGGTTCTCCTGGATGTCCAGGTGGAATCCCTCATTCTTGACAACGGCTCCGACGAACTGACCCCTCCCGGCATGAGAAGCCTGAAGGAATATTTTTCCATTTTTGATGAAAAGGCCCGTTTGCAAAGGAAAAAACTTGGCCCAACGGTTTTGGGGAATTTAAAAAAACAATTCCTTTCAGAAACTTCGTTTAAAAAACTGCCTGCCCAAACCAAAACCGTCTATCAAAAAAAAATCAACAGCCATCTGGACCTGTGTAAGCCCCATAAATGTCTGGCAGCTAAATTATATGCCGTCTCTTTTTTCCTTGATGCGGTATCGGCCTATCAGATGAAAAATCCGGTCAAGGTTGAAATGATGCTTTTCTTTCTTAAAGGCGAAAAAGCAGGTCTGCTGAAGATGGGTCCATGGGTAGAGGAAAGACGCCTTGAAGAACTGATATCTGATCCTGATACCGATGTTTTTAAGATCCTGAGATTTTATATCATCCGCCTGCTGGAAGGGGCAAAAACCCATATGGTAGACTCTTTTCTGGCATCCCACCCGGCAGCGTACGACCCCATAGGCGATATGTTTATTTACCGCACATAAAGCGACCCGGAGGCGGGCTTAACCGGCCGACGGTGAATTCAGGAGCGCCTCTGCCCTGTCATCGACCCTGTTGATTTCCTGATCAATCCTTTGGGAATATGTTTTCAGGTCAGCATCAGGAGGAACCGTCAACGGATCACCCACAACAACGGCCGCTCTGGTAAAGGGATAGGGGAAATGAAATTTGTCCCAGGCCTTTTGGAATATATATTTATGTTTAAAAGCACCGCCAATGGGAACAATTTTTTTACCGGTCTTCATGGCCATAAAGATGATCCCGGGCTTTGTCCTGAAAATCGGGCCTTGGGGCCCGTCGGCCGCAAGACCCAGATTGTACCCCTTTTTTAATTTTTTGATCATGAGAATAAGGCTTTGGATATTCCGGTCATTGCTGGAGCCCCGGATGGCCTCATATCCGTATTTTTCAAGAACCGTTGCCAGGATTTCCCCGTCTTTGGACGGACTGACAAGGGCGGCCTTATTTTTAAGGTATTTAAATCCGACTGTAGGGAAAAAAAGCTTCTGATGCCAGAAAACATAAATATAATTATCATCATCGCTTATTTTTTCAGCCCCTTGAATTTTAAAATCAAGAGTCGTCATCAGCAGATTCAAGATATGATAGATATAACGGCCATATCTTCTATACTTCCGATATTCCCTGTTTTCCGTGTCCCTCTTCATACCCGGTAGTTTTCCACAGTTAAAATGGCCTATCATATCAATCCGATTGGTTTTTTAAAAGCAAAAAGGATTTTCCCCTGATTCTTTATCTTGACAAAGAAAGGGAATCAGTATAGGATTCAGAGTTTTTAAAATTGCGAAAGGTCTTGAAATAATAAGGAGAGTTTAAAAATGTACGCAGTTATCAGAACTGGAGGCAAACAATACAAGGTCCAGGAAAACCAGACCCTGAAAGTTGAAAAACTGGATGGCACCGAAGGTTCTCAGGTCGAATTTGACGACATTCTTTTGTTTTCAGACGGTGAAACCATCACCATGGGAAACCCGAAAATTGAAAATGCATCGGTCAAAGCACATATTCTGGAACAGGCCAAAGACAGAAAAAAAATAATTTTTAAGTATAAACGCCGCAAAGGATATAGAAGAATGAAGGGCCACCGGCAGCATTATAGATTAAAATAGATTCCATTGCGGTTTAGTTTATAAGGAGAGATCCCATGGCACATAAAAAAGCAGCCGGCAGTTCAAAAAACGGTCGCGATTCAAACGGCCAGCGGCGCGGCGTCAAGAAATTCGGCGGAGAACGCGTGACGGCAGGCAATATTCTGGTAAGACAGGTTGGAACAAAATTACATCCCGGCAACAATGTCGGAATGGGTAGGGACTATACTCTTTTTGCCCTGATTGACGGTGTTGTGACCTTTGAACGAAAAGGCAGGGACAGAAAAAAAGTTAGTGTTTATGAAGCGTGAAATTTGTAGATGAAGCAATTATCACTGTCAGATCCGGTGATGGCGGCCGCGGGTGCTCAAGCTTCCGGCGGGAGCGGTTCATCGAAAGAGGCGGGCCTGATGGTGGAGACGGCGGCGATGGGGGAAGTATCATCCTTAAAATCGATAAGGGCAAACGAACGCTCTACGATTATCGCCGCCTCAGATTGCTCAAGGCCGGGAACGGGCAGCCGGGAATGGGCAAGCAGAGACACGGCAAAAACGGTGAAGACTGCATCCTCCTCCTTCCTGCCGGTACCATCGTTTCCCATGCAGACACGGGCGACATCATTGTTGACCTGACCGATACCCAAGAGGATTATGTCCTGGCCCAGGGCGGTATGGGCGGCCGCGGCAACAAGCGGTTTGCATCTTCCACCAACCGGGCTCCCCGCCATTCGCAACCCGGTATCCCCGGAATAGAATTCAAGCTGAAACTGGAACTGAAACTTCTGGCCGACGTGGGCCTTGTCGGGCTTCCCAATGCCGGGAAATCAACCCTGATCAGCCATATGAGTTCTGCCCGGCCAAAAATTGCCGACTATCCGTTTACCACCCTGACCCCGGTCATCGGCATGGTGGAGCCTTCCTTCGGGGAACCCTTTGCCGTGGCAGACATCCCCGGACTCATCGAAGGTGCCCATGAGGGCATTGGTCTCGGCATCAGCTTTTTAAAGCATATTGAACGAACCGGGATTCTTGTTCATCTCATTGACATTTCAGCCGTTGACACGGAAGATCCCTTAAAGTCCTTTCTGTTAATCAACAAAGAGCTCTCCAAATACAGTGAAACCCTTGTCAGAAAAAAACAGATTGTGGTTCTCAACAAGATCGACCTGCCCGATACCCTTGAAAAAATTGATGCGTTCACCCTTGCCTTAAAAAATTTCCCCATACTGACCCTGTCTGCCGCAACCGGGAAAGGGGTGAAGGATCTTGTCTCTTTTTTAGCTTCTGAACTTCATAAAGAGTAAACCATGAAAATAGGGTTGTTCGGAGGAACTTTCAATCCTTTCCACAATGGTCATATCAGGATTATCGAGCATGTCAAAACAGCCTTCGGGCTTGAAAAAATATTTTTGATTCCTTCCGCCACCCCACCCCATAAACCCGGCACCGATCTTGCCCCTGCCGAGGACCGGTTTGAAATGGTAAAACAGAGTTTTAAAGGGCAGGAAGGATTTGTCGTTTCCGACAAGGAATTGATTCGGAAAGGGCCTTCCTTTACCATTGACACCATTGAGGAGTTTAAAAAGGCCCTGGGAGATGAGGCAGACCTCTTTCTTTTAATGGGGTCCGATGCCTTTTTTGATATTTCCACCTGGCGGCAAAAGGACCGGATTTTTGAGTCCATCAGCATCATCGTCATGTTGAGGGGGATGTCCAAAAACCATGAGACCTTTGTCTCTTTTATTGACGAACACATATCAAAAGGATACATTTTCAACGAACAGGACAATGGTTTTTTTCACGAAAAAAAACAAACGATATATTTATGCCGGGTGCCCCGAATAGACATTTCATCCACCATGATCCGGGAACGGGTAAAAAATGGGAAATCCATAGAAGGTCTTGTCCCTGCCGGTGTTTTAAAAATCATTCATGAAAAGGAACTTTATCAATGACAAAACCCAAGCTTTTGGCTGATCAGCTTAAAAAATACCTTATTCCCGCCTTTGAAAGAAAAGCAAAATCCATTATCGCTCTTGATGTGAGAACGCTTACTTCCTATACGGATGCTCTTATTATTATTGAGGCGGGCTCCCAGCGCCAGGTCACCTCCATTGCCGAACATATGCTGACCGCCCTGAAAGCGCAAAAAATCAATGTTATCGGATCAGAAGGCGTCAAAGAAGGGGAATGGGCCTTACTGGATTACGGGAATGTCGTTGTTCATGTGTTTGAATCCCGGATCAAATCCTATTATAATCTCGAAGGATTGTGGGCCGATGCACCCCGGATTGACCTTTCCGGATTTGATACAGCCCCGGAGGAGGGCGACGACCATGAAAACTGATACGCCGGTCCATATCCTGATGATTTTGGATGGGTGGGGAATCCGGGAAGATACCAGGGGAAACGCTGTTGCCCTGGCCCATACCCCTTTTCTGGATTCCTTGATCAAGGATTTTCCAAGCTGCAAGCTTGCCTGCTCGGGAAATGAAGTCGGCCTTCCCGACGGCACCATGGGAAACTCAGAAGTCGGCCACATGAATATCGGGGCCGGCAGAAAAGTGTTCCAGGATTTTGTGCGAATCAATGAGGCCATCAAAGATCAATCTTTTTTTCAAACTCCGGCCCTGAAAAACATCATGGGAAAAATCTCGGTTTCAGGCAAAAGCCTTCATCTGATGGGACTCTTGTCCGACGGAGGGGTTCACAGCCATATCACCCATCTGTTCGCCCTCATCGACATGGCAAAACAAAACCATGTCAAACATCTGTTTATCCACCCCATCCTGGATGGCCGGGACACCTCGCCCACCAGCGGCATGGCCTATATCCGGCAGCTCCAGGATTACCTGGATATGGCCGGGATCGGGGAAATTGCAACACTTGTCGGCCGCTACTGGGCCATGGACAGGGATACCCGGTGGGACAGGGTAAAAAGGGCCTATGACCTTTTTACAAAAGCAGAAGGCATTCATTCGGATTCTGTTTTCATCGCCGTAAAGAATGCCTATGATTCAGGCAAAACCGATGAATTCATGGAGCCCACTGTTATCGTACCAAAGGACGGAAACCCAAAATGCTTTTCCGGCGGCCTCATCCAGGACGGCGACGGGCTCGTTTTTTTCAATTTTCGGGCCGACCGGGCCAAAGAAATCACACGGGCCTTTACGGAAAATAATTTCCCGGCATTTCAAAGAGACCGGAAAATTGATTTATCCGGCTTTGTCTGCCTGACCCAGTATGATGAAACATTTGGTCTTCCCGTGGCCTTCGGTCCCCAGCATCTGGACAATATTCTGGGGGAAGTATTAAGCAAGACTCATATCCGGCAGCTTCGCATTGCAGAAACGGAAAAATATGCCCATGTCACTTATTTCTTCAACGGCGGGGATGAAAAAATCTTTAATGGGGAAAAAAGAATTCTCATCCCTTCTCCCAGGGATGTTGCTACCTATGACGAAAAACCGGAAATGAGCGCCCGTGAGGTTGCAGAAAAAGCATGTGAAAAAATCAGGTCCGAGGAATTTGAATTTATCGTCCTTAATTTTGCCAATATGGATATGGTGGGCCATACCGGGATCATCCCGGCAGCCATAACAGCCTGTGAAACCGTTGACCAATGTGCTGAAAAAGTGGTCAGGGCCATCTGGGAAACCGGCGGAACCGCCATGGTCACTGCCGATCACGGCAATGCCGAACAAATGATGGCCGATGACGGCTCTCCCCACACGGCCCATACCTTGAACCCGGTCCGGTTCATCCTCGCCGGGACTTGGTATAGGGGCCTTTCCCTGAAAGACGGCATCCTTGGGGATATTGCACCAACGGTCCTCAAGGTATTGAATATCCAGCAACCCAAAGAGATGACAGGAATTTCTTTAATATGACGATGATGGACTATATTATCAGTGATTATATCACCGGAAAAGCCGTCCGGAATATCGGACCCGAAGCGGTCCGGCAGGACTTTGAGAGATTTCTGGTGGATGAAAAAGGCTATGACAGACAAGACATCCGGGTGGACGAACCCCTGGTGGTCCGGTTCCGGGGAAAAGACTATCCTTCAGCCATTGATCTTATTGTATGCTGCAACGGCAAGGCCTTCATGGCCGTCACCTGCGTGGCCGGGTCCATCGGGTCCTATGAAAGGGAAATCCTGGCCGGGGCCAGGCTGGTCTATGACTACCAGATTCCCCTGGCCGTTTCAACAGACGCAAGGGATGCCATGATCCTGGACACCGTTTCCGGTAAAAATGCGGGAAAGGGCCTGGATGCAATTCCTTCAAAAAAAGAAGCCCTGGACCGGATCAAAACCATAGAATTTATCCCGTTTGATGAAAACAGAAAGGAGCGGGAAATGATCATTTACCGCTCCTTTAATCTGGAAAAAATCAATAAATAGGGAGGCTAGGCCGAAGTTACTTCCCTGTTGCAGTGTTTGCAAACCGTGGCCCGCTTCTTGATAATCTCGGCGCAATAGGGGCATTCCCGGGTATAATGCCGTTCGTGAAGCTGCTCAATGGCTTTGCTCACCCCGGCCTGAAGTACGGGGGTGGGAAATTTGTGATTGACCAGATGATCAATGGCTTCCACCCCACCCAGTTCCCCCACCATTTCCGCTGCCTTCAGCCTTGCCTTGGCAGGGATGTTCGGATTCAGGCAGATCTTTAAAATCTCATCCCAATCTTTTGATATATAATAATCCGTCATGATGGAAAACGTCTTTTTCATGAGTTCTTTTCTGGCTTCCTCACGGATCAATACCTCATCATCCAGGATTCCGCCCTGGGCGCCGATGGGGCTGAACACAGGCATATATTCAAAATTTTTCTGGCCCGGTTCATTGATGCACCGGTAGGATGCCGGTGCTTCCATGGTTTCTTCCAGATGGTCCCAACCTTTTTTATAGCTGGGACAGTCATCGTTAAAACAGATAAACAAATAGGGAGATCCCCAGCCCAGGCCGTCGCTGAAATTGATGGGCGGCACCTCCCACAGTGACATGGCCTTGTCACAATGCGGGCAATGGGGTTTTTCCATTTTAATATATTTTTCCAGCAATTCTTCTTTGGTTTCAAATGCCATTCGTATTCTCCTTTAGTAGTCGTGAATATTACGACTACCAAGGTAAGCAGTCGGAATCTTTTGTCAAACCGGTTATTACCCGATGACGGCCAGCACATCCCCTCTTGCAACCGAATCCCCGCTTTTGCTGTGGATGGCTTTGATGACGCCGGTCACGGGTGCGGGAAGCGCATTTTCCATTTTCATGGCCTCAATGACCACAACGGTTTCGCCCTCGTTCACTGTATCTCCCACATTTTTTTCATACCGGATGATCATACCCGGCATGGGAGCCTTGATGGGGGTGCCGTCGACGGCAACCGGTTCAACTGCCTTTACCGGTGCGGGTTTGGCAACCGCCGGGGCAGCCTTGGGTTTGGGTGGCGGCGGTGGCAGGGGTGACGCCGGTTTTGCCGGAGCAGCAGGCTTTATCGGCCCGGAAGGAGCAGCGCTTGCCGTAGCAGGCAGGACAGAGGTGATAAAGGGTGACCCTCCCACCTCATCCACCCCCACTTCGAAATAATCCCCATCCACAAACACATTAAAGGTCCGGATATTCCCGCTTTTTTCCGGAACTTCTTTTATTTTGGATTTTTCAACCAGTTCCCCTTTCTTGGCCTTTTCAATCATTTCCTTTTGCCTTGCCACCTCTTCAAGGGTAATGGGTTTTACCGTATCCGGCACCTTTTCTTTTCCATATTTCTGGAGAAGGTATTTTTTCCCTGTCACCGGGAAAAGGGCATAGATAATCAGATCTTCATCATCCAGGGCCAGGTCTCCGATCTCTTTTCTGGCCTTTTCAAGCTCAGGCGCCAGCACTTCGGCCGGTCTGCAGGTAATGGGGGTTTCCCCTCTTTCATAGCCCTTCAAGGCTTTTTTCTGAACTTCAGGATCAATGGCGGCGCTGGTTTTTCCATACAGGCCATAGCACAGATCCCTGACCTGGGCCGTGATCATCTTATAGCGTTCGTTAGGCGTATCAAAGAGGACATTGTTCACGGTCTGGGTGCCCACAATCTGGCTGGTGGGCGTCACCAGGGGAATCTGTCCCAATTCTTTCCGGACCCGGGGCAGTTCTTTGTAAACAGCATCAATCTTGTCCAGGGCATCCATTTCCTTTAACTGGTTCACAAGGTTGGACAGCATGCCGCCCGGGGTCTGGTGCAGCAACACGTTGATATCAATGACCGAAACCTTTGTGTCATCCAGAAGGTGCTTATATTTGGGCAATACATCCCGCTCCAGAATTTCATTGATATCGGCCAGGGCATTGATGTCAAACCCCGTATCCCGGTCCGTGCCCAGAAGCGACATGACAAAGGGTTCCAGGGCCGCATGGCTGGTCCGGTAGGCATAGGGGGTCAGACAGGTGTCAATGATATCAACCCCGGCCTCAATGGCCTTGAAATGGCTCATGGGCGACATGCCTGAGGTAAAATGGCTGTGAAGATGAATCATGGGCTTGACATTGGCTTTCAGGGCTTTGACCAGTTCATAGGCATCATAGGGCGCAATGAGCCCTGCCATGTCCTTGATGCAGATACTGTCCGCTCCCATGGCCTCCAGTTCTTTTGCCTTTTTAACATAATACTCGAGGGTGTATACGTCCCCTCCCATCCGGGGCTCCGTCAATGAATAGCAGATGCAGCCCTGGAAATGAGCGCCGCATTCCTTGATCACCGGCACCACGGTTTCAAAATTCCTGAAATCATTCAATGCGTCAAAGGTTCTGAAAATCTCCATGCCGTTGTCCACTGTCTTTTTCACAAAAAGCCGTGCCACGTCATCGGCATAATTTCGATATCCCACAAGGTTCTGGCCCCTGAGCAGCATTGAAAACGGCGTCTTTTTAAAATACCGTTTGAGGGTCCTAAGCCTTTCCCAGGGATCTTCCCCCAGAAACCGGTGCATGGTATCAAAGGTGGCGCCGCCCCAGACTTCAACGGCCCAGAAACCGATCTGGTCCATTTTTTCCGCCACCGGGATCATGTCCTCGGTTCTTCCCCGGGTGGCAAAAAGGGACTGGTGTCCGTCCCTCAGGGATAAATCTTCTATTTTCAAAGGTTTTTTTGCCTTGGGCCGGTCCTTGGTATAATTCATTTCAACCTGTTTCACTCGTGCATGGTCACTCATTCTATTGTCTCCCGACTATTTGTCATTTTATATTGATTCATTTAATTATTTAAACATGCGAAGCTGCATCATGGCATTGGCCTGCATATGGGTCTGTCTTCCCGATACTCCCCATACATTAAACGGCCGTGCCGCCGGTTGGGTGAGGATAGGCGCTTCCGGCTCCGGAATTACCGGCGCCGAAGATAAAAGTGCCTCTTCCTGAGTTTTCATAACCATGGCGACAGCGGCCAGGGCTGCTGTAATTTTCTTTTTATCCATTCTCACTCCCCTTTTTATACCGGTATATTCCCGTGCTTTTTGGCCGGCCGGAGCTCTCTTTTGGTCAGCATGGCTTCCAGGGCGTCAATGAGGCGGGGCCTGGTTTCCGAAGGCCGGATCACGGCATCCACATAGCCCCTGGCCGCAGCACAATAGGGATTTGAAAATTTTTCATTATACTCAATGATTTTCTCTTTTCGTTTGGCCACGGGATCATCGGCACCGCTGATTTCCTTGGCATGAATGATATTGGCCGCTCCTTCGGCGCCCATGACGGCGATCTCCGACGTGGGCCAGGCAAAGGCCATATCCGCCCCGAGATGGCGGGAACACATGGCAATATAGGATCCGCCATAGTCTTTCCGGGTGATGAGCAGAAGTTTGGGTACGGTTGCTTCGGAATAGCACCAGAGCAATTTTGCCCCATGCCGGATGATCCCGCCCCATTCCTGGTTGCTTCCCGGCAGGTATCCGGGAACATCGGCAATGGTGAGCATGGGGATATTAAAGGCATCACAGAACCGGATGAACCGGGTGGCCTTATCCGATGCATCGATATCCAGGCATCCGGCCAGATAATTGGGTTGATTGGCAATGATGCCGATGCTGTGTCCGTTGAGCCTTGCAAAACAGACCACCATGTTTTTGGCAAAATACTGATGGGGCTCAAAATACTCCCCGTCATCCACAATGGAAACAATGACATCCTTGATATTATAAGCCCGGTTGGGATTATCCGGGATAACCGTATCCAGGGAGGCATCCATGCGGTTTTTATCATCTTTGGGCTCAACATGGGGAGGGTCTTCCATATTATTGGAGGGAAGATAGGACAACAGTTTTCTGATCTGCAAAATAGCATCTTCATCCGAATCGCAGGCAAACTGGGCCACGCCGGATTTCTCATTATGGGTCATGGCCCCGCCCAGAGCTTCAAAGGTGATTTCTTCCCCGGTGACGGCCTTGATTACATTGGGTCCGGTAATGAACATATAACTGGATTCCTTGACCATGAAAATAAAATCCGTCATGGCCGGCGAATAAACCGCACCGCCTGCCGTGGGCCCCATGATGGCCGAAATCTGGGGAATCACGCCGGAAGCGGCCGAATTCCTGAAGAAAATTTCCCCGTATCCGGACAGGGCATCAATTCCTTCCTGGATTCTGGCCCCGCCGGAATCGTTCATCCCGATGACGGGAGCGCCGGCTTTTAAGGCCATGTCCATGACCTTGCAGATCTTTTTGGCCTGCATCTCCCCCAGGGAGCCGGCCCTGGATGTAAAATCCTGGGCATAGGCGAATACGATCCGGCCGTCCACCCGGCCATGCCCCGTGACCACCCCGTCGGCCGGGATGTCCACATTTTCCATGCCGAAATTGCTGCACCGGTGGGTGACAAACATATCCAGTTCCCGGAAACTTCCTTTGTCAAAAAGGGTATCCAGTCTTTCCCGGGCATTTAATTTTCCGCTTTCGCGCCTTTTTTCAAGAGCCTTTTCCCCTCCCATGGCCATAACGGCCTTTTCCTTGTTTATGAGCTCTTGAATCTTGTCCGATGTAACTCCCATAATACCAACCTTTCCTTATGATGGATTCATTTCTTTAGTGTTTGATACTGAACCGCCACGCGCAAAACCAATTTTCCGGATGATGATCCGGCGGGCATCCGATGCATTCGGTTTCAATCCTCTCATCTATGGCCCTTGCAAAATAAGCATATTCCACAAGTCCCGCCGATTTACACGGATAATCATCCATTTTTTTTCTTTTCCTCGCAGATTGAACCCTGCAATCATTCATTTGAAATACAAAACTGTCCGGCCCTTCGTCAACAATGGATTGCGTATTGATGAGCGAATACATCCTGAAATTCAGGGCTTGTTTCAACCCGTCCAGGCCGCAGGGCTCCTCCAGTTTTAAAAACCGTTTGACGGCAAAGGCTTCATAGGGTGAAAACTGGGCCCAGCAGGAATCATTGCACCGCTTGGCATCGTTCATGCCGTGGTTGAATTCAATGGCCTGAAACCATAATCCGTCATTGGCCAGCCATGTTTTGGCCACTGCATCCATGAATTCATTCAGTTTTGAGTTTTCCATGTTGAGCAATGCCTTTGGCAGTCCGTTTTCAAGCTCAAAATCAAAAATATCGGCAAATCGTTTCAACCCAAGGGAAATACTTTTTTGTGTTGCCTTCTCAAAGACTTCCAGCGCTCTTTCCAGGCCCATCTGGTGCCGGACCTCGGTAAACCAGAACCCATAGTGAACTGCAATTCGGGTCAGCATGTCAACAACTAGTTCTGATTTCAGATGATTATCCAGACCTGCAGGTTCCCTCTTGCCCTCTTCCATAAACTGCTTCCTTTTCAAATAAATTAAGCCGCTTAGTCAAAATTCACAGCTTTTTGACACTAATTCAAGGAATAATCAAAGTCAAGCCTTGATCACCATATTGCCAACCCGGCCGAATCAAAGTGTAAGAAGCCTTTGGCAGGACTTTTGGGGTTGATTTTGATAAAAAATGACGCTATGATTAAAAATCATAATCATTTTAACCCCTTATACCTAAATGGGATAGAGGCCAATAGATGGAACCCGGCTACCAGCATAAAGCCCTTGTTGCAGATGATGATGAAACCGTCGGCAAGACCATTGCCCGCGTGCTTCAGCATGAAGACATTGTCTTTGTGTTTACGGATTCCGGAGATTCAGCCCTGGAACACATCAAAAATGCCAAAACCCCTTTTTCCATCATTATGGCAAATCATGGTCTGAGAGGGATAAACGGGGAGAAGCTTCTTGAACACGCAAAAAATATCATGCCTGAAAGCAGCCGGTTTCTTATGGGAACCTATGCTGAATTCGGGGCCATCATTGATGCCGTGAACAAGGATTTGATTCAACGGTATATTGTCAAACCCCTGAATGATGAAGATTTCCTAGGAATCATCCGGTACGGCATCCAATTTTTTGAATCCTTTTTCGAAAACGAAAGTTTGTTGAATCTGGCCAAAAAGCAGAACACCCAATTGTATGAGCTGAGCTGCAATCTTATGGAAGCAGCCGCAAGCCGGACAAAAGAAATTTCAGAGCTGGACCGGGAAATAGACCTGCTTGAGAAAAAGCGCCTGGGGATTTCCTCCATCAGACCGGTGGATGAAGAATACATTTTAGATATCATTGAAAACGCAATTAAAGGCGACACGGAAACGGATCCGACAAAAGTCCTGCCTCTTTTCTCCGGCCTGGTTAAAAAGCTCTTTCATGAATTTGATGATCTTGCGCGTCAAAACGGATTCGAACTGCCTTCAATGGAAAATGAGACTGCCTGATGGGAAAATTCAAACCCAAACTGATCCTTCTTGAAAACAATGCCACCCTCCGGGATCATGCCGAATCCGTTTTAACCAAGGCCGGGTGGGATGTGTTCTGCCATGAGGTGTCCCGGGATGCCCTGGATATGCTGGAACAATCCAAAGAATATTTATTTGCTCTGTTCATCAGCAGTTACAAGCTGCCCAAAATGGAAGGGGATGATATCCTGGAAAAAGTCAAATCCATCTCCCCTGTGACAAGACGAATGCTGATTGTCCCCTTTGAACGGACCGATATCCTGATCAATGCGGTGAACAAAGCCGAAATCCATGCCTGTATCACCTTCCCGTTCAAGGATGAGGATCTCGTGGCCCAGGCAGCCAACTGTTTTAAGCAATTCAAAACCGGTATAAAGCGGCAGAGATTGAAACGGGTGACCGCCCACCAGAACAAACAGATGTTTCAGATCGCTCAAAAGCTCAAAAAAAAAGACGATGCCAATAAAGAGCTGGTTGAAATGAAAAAGGCAAAAAAACTGGCACTGATATCCAAACTTGGAAAAGCAGAGAATCGATATGCACCGGATATCGAAATTTCCCTTTCCGAGGTGTTGGGGAAAAAAGGCATCAAAACCTCTCCCGAAGCCTTTAAAAATGAGTTTTTATCGACCTTTCATATCCTTAAAGATTTCTTTGACAAGGTGGCCCTTCGCCAACGGTCAGCTCCACTTTCCCTGGATCTGAAGGATATTCCGGCATTGATAACGGAAAAAGGCGAAGAAATACCGGCAGAAAATGAGCCTGCTGATCCGGATGTCATGGAAAAAATTCTGAAAGCGACTTTCCGGTATACGGCAGATGCTGCGGATCAAGTCCTGACAACCCTGCCTGAATGGGACGGCTTTGACACGGATGGCATGGACCATGTCCTTGATCCCTATTTTACGATTACGGTGACGGACGGTGTGACAAAGGCCTATATCGAAAAAATAAAAGAATTTGAAGACACTTTCCCACCCCCCACAGTGGCGGATTTTTTAGATTTTCTCCGGAAAAAACAGATTTCATACGGTATTGTTGAGGATATTGCCATTGAAACCTGGATATCCGCCTCCTTTGCCAGAAAAATACTCATTGCCCAAGGGGAGACCCCGATTTACGGGCAGGATGGAAATATCGAATATCATTTTGAGACCGATTTTACAAATCCGGGAAAGATCAATGAAGACGGCTCCATCGATTTCCGTGAAAGAGGAAATATCCCCTATGTGACAAAGGGGGACCTGCTGGCGCAAAAGATCCCTCCGAAAACGGGCAGGACCGGGGTCACCGTCACCGGCCATCCCATCCCCGTGGATGAGGTGGCAGATCCGGTATTTCTTGCCGGGTCCGGCACCGAATTATCGGAGGACGGCCTCAGCATCCGCGCCACCCTTGACGGCCAGCCCCATCGGGATGTTCTGGGCACGATCTCCATAAACCCGGATCTCATTATTCCGGGAGATGTTGATTTTGAAACCGGCAACATTGATTTCAAAGGCCATATCATTGTCAAGGGCATGGTCAAGGAGGGCTTCACGGTAAAAGGGATCAGCTTAACGGCAAAAGAGGTTGAAGGCGCCGTCATTGATCTTTCCGGCGACCTGAATATTTCCGTCGGCATAACAAATTCAAAGATTTCAGCCCACGGCAATATCTATGCCAAATTTATCAACCATTGCTCGGTCATGGGATTTCAAAACCTTGTGGTCCAAAAGGAAATCATTGACTCGGACATTCTTCTGAGCGGAAGCTGCAAGAACCCGACAGGCCATATTATTTCATCCCGGATTGCTGCAAAACTCGGCATTGAGGCCAATAAGATCGGCACCCCGGCATCAACCCCGTGCAAATTGAAAATTGGGATCGACCAGCATATTGAAACCTTGAAAAAAGAAATGGATACGGCCATAGAGGCTTCCGTCAAAACAGCCGATCTGCTGAGAAACGAGATCAAAAAGCTTGAGGATCAGGATCAGGCCCTTTACCAGGATATCTCTGAAAAGGCCCATGTTCAAGACAGGGCCCAGTTGGAAATCAAAGAACTGAAAAAAAGCCTGCCGGACCTTCAGAAAACCAATGACGTAAGAAAACTTCAAGCGGCAACCGATGAGATTCGAAAGCTTCTGGATCGGGCCAAAGCGGCGGAAAAGGCATTGAACGGGATTTTTGACACCCAGGACAAGCTCGCCAATCAGATCGAACAGCTTAAAACAAAGCTGAACCAGGCTGAATACAAAAATAAACGCCTTGTTCTTGAAAAGCAGGCGTTGACGGATTTTTCAAAAAAAGATGCGCCGGTGCCGGTTCTCACGGTGGCCAAGACCATCATGGTGGACACCCACATAAAAGGGCCCCAAACCTCCCTTGTCCTGAAAGAAGACCGGGCCAAGTGCAAAATCCAGGAAATTGCCGTCAATGAAAATGGGATGAACTACCATGAAATGATGATTTCCGACCTCTAAAAACTTTGGCAAAGATTCAGATAATACTCCCCTTCATCCCTTTTCCCTCTTTTTATGCAACCGTTGCCGTAAACCCTGCATTTGTCCTTCAGGACTTTTCCGGCTGCTGCCGCCTGATCCCGGGTCAACGCACCGGATTCAATGAGGGCCGATAAGGACCGGATTCTGAATTTATCCTGGGAATGGAAGGCGGATAACTGGTCCGGATGCCCTCCCCTTTTGACGGTATAGGGCTTATCAATCAGAAAAACCGGCAGAACGGCGCCCACCCTGAGCCAGAGGTCATAATCTTCACAAACCGTGAAGTCTTCGTTAAAATATCCGATCCGGTCAAACAGATCTTTTCTCATCATCACGGCGGACGGGCTTACGAGGCATAAATGAAGGGAGGCTTCAAAGATCATGCCCGAGGGTTTTTGGTGACGTTTTTTCGGGTTTACCCGTTTCCCGTTCCTGATCCAGATTTCCTCTGTCTGGCAGATCATGGCCTCGGGACGGGCTTTAAAAAAATCCACCTGGCAGGATATCTTTCGTTTATCCCAGGTGTCGTCCGAATCCAGTAGCGCTATCAAAGATCCTTTGGCGGCCCGGATGCCGGCGTTCCGGGCCGCGCTGACGCCCCGGTTGACCTGGGTCAATACCCTTATCCGGTCCCCGTAAGCCGCCAACAGATCCTGGGTCGTATCCGTGGAGCCGTCATCAATGACGATCAGTTCAATATGGGGATAATCCTGGTCAAGAACCGAATCCACAGCCTCCTTCAAGGTCCAGGCCCGGTTATAGGTGGGCAGGATCACGCTGACCAGGGCGGGTGCCCCCTTGATCTCTTTATTCCCCAATTCCCACCCTCATCCGGCCTGCCTGACCCGGTACCAATACTGATATTCCTCCTGAAATCCCAGGCCGGCATATAATTGCCGGGCCGGCGTATTCTCCACCGTCACCTGGAGATAGGCCGTTCTTGCGCCCGCCTGCTTTCCCCAGGCCAGCAGGGCTTCGACAACGGCCCTGCCGCATCCCTGCCGCCGCTGCAGCGGATTCACCACCAGGTCAAATATCCCCAGGAACCGGTCCTGTCTGACGCCGAGACCACAGGCCGCTACTTGCCCTTCACGGCGGAGAACGGCCAGGCGCTTGTCCTGAAACTGCAATGCCAGCAATTGCCCCACAGTTTCATGATGTTCCGGCGCAACACTGTTCATCACGCAATAGGCCCCATGCCAGTCCGCGGCAAAATCACTGTACAATTCCACCCCCTTGTCCCTGTGTTGAGTCCACTGTTCCAGGGGCAATATCTGAACACCGGTGCGGCCCTCCCGCCCATAACCGGACCCGGCCAGCACGGCGTCCAGCTCCGACGGCAGACTCGCCGGCGTGATCTTGAACACGCTTTTCAACCCCCGTGCAAAATAAAGCCCTTCACAGGCCTCGATCTTTCGTTTCAGGGGTTGGGTGGAGGGATACAAGGAATTTACACAATTGGCTCGTTTGGTATAGCCGTTTGCAAACCGGACCACCCAGCCGTCCATGAGGACGGTCTGGAGTGCAGGCCAGGCATTGAGTGCAATTTCTTCCAGTAAACGGATATCTTCCTTGGCCATTCTCTCTCCTTATCCAAACCTCATCTCTGATAATTCAAATTTATAAAACCGGGTGTCCACTTTCATGACGGGAAAGGTTCCGGGCAAATCAGTTTTGTCTATTTCCCCAAAGCCGTTTTTTTCATAAAACCGATGCGCTGCCAAAAATTTGGAAGTGGTCCCCAGATAGATCTCTTTTATTTTTTTTGATCCCGCCCATTTTATCAGCGTATCCAGCAGCCTGAAGGCCACCTGGTATCTTTCACCCCGAAAGGCCTTACCCACGAACATCTTTCTTAAGGCGGCCCGGCCATTGCCGATATCAAGCAGACTGATGGTGCCGATGACTTTGTTATTGAAAAGGGCCACCCAGAAATTTCCTGCACCCTTTTGGTAAAATTCTCTGATATTGCAGAGATCAGGCTGGTCTTCTGCTGTGATGGCGATCTCGAATTCCTTTTGCTGGATCATTACAATCAGATTCAGGATTTCTTCCTGATATTCAGAAGAAAATTCATCGATCCGGATTTCATTGGAAAGACCCATCATCATAATTCCTTTTTTTTGAATGTCGCAGGCAAATTGTGGGGATTTTCGATAAAAGCGGATGCGCCCGAGGACTCCAATTCATCCCGGGTTCCATACCCCCAGAGAACGCCGAAACCGCATACCCCGTTCTCCCCGGCGCCGATCATATCATATTTGCGATCCCCGATCATCACTGTTTCAGACACGGCAATGGATTCTCTTTCAAGAATATGGGATATGAGGCCTGTCTTATCGTTACGGGTGCCGTCCAGTTCGGCCCCATAGATCCGGGTGAAATAGCGGGCCAGACCAAAATGAGAGAGAATCCGCTCCGCATACACCCCGGGCTTGGATGTGGCCAGATAGAGCCTGTGGCCCAGGGCCTGCAAAATGCCCAGAGCTTCGGGAATCCCGTCATAGACTTTATTCTCAAACAGACCCACCGTGCCGAACCGTTCCCGGTAAAAACCCAGGGCTTTTTCAATCAGCTCCGGGTCATCACAGGCCAGAAGTTCTGCAAAACTGCTCCGCAAAGGGGGACCGATGCACCAGCCCAATTCCTTTCCGGGCGGTGACGGTCGTCCCATTTTCTCCAAGGCATAGGCAATACAGGTGGTAATCCCCTGAAAGGGGTTGGTCAGGGTGCCGTCCAGATCAAATAACAGGTTCATTGTTTTCTCTTGTCAGTCCGTTTAACGGTTCCGGTTAAAACCCAAAATAGGTTACCCCATATCTATAAAAAATAAATAGGGGAAAATCAATCCACGGAATCTCTGATTTTTTTTGGGGGGAGGCAAAAGGTTGTTTTCAAGCCGGAAATTATGAAAAGGCCCAACCATTCGACTTTTCCGTAACCTGCTTTTTTGCTTGCTTTTTTATATGAAATAAAAAACAATGAGAGGGCTTCTTTTGAATACGGGTTATCCTTGACAACCGATTTTAAATCCCTTAATGAAAAGCCTTAAATTTGCAGATATGGATTATCTAACCAAGAGGATATTATGGAAAAAGGCAAAACCGTCCAACATTTAATCAACAAAGAATGGTGCAAGGGATGCGGCATCTGCATCCATTTCTGCCCCAAGAAAGTCCTTGAATTCGACGATCAGGGAAAGGCGGACGCAGTGCGGCCTGAAGATTGCATTGCATGCAGGCTGTGCGAACTTCGCTGTCCTGACCTGGCCATACAAATCATAGAACAGGATGGGGAAAATGAATAACCAAAACAATATCAAATTCGTCCAGGGGAATGAAGCCTGCGTGGAGGGCGCCATCTATGCGGGGTTGAACTTTTTTGCCGGATACCCCATCACCCCGTCCACGGAAATCGCCGAGCACCTGGCCTCCCGGCTCCCACAGAAAGGTGGAAAATTCATCCAGATGGAAGATGAGATCGCCTCCATGGCCGCCATCATCGGTGCCTCCCTCACCGGTAACAAGGTCATGACCGCCACTTCAGGCCCGGGTTTTTCACTGAAACAGGAAGCCCTCGGCTACGCCTGCATGGCGGAAATCCCCTGCGTCATTGCCAATGTCCAGCGCGGCGGTCCCTCCACGGGCAATCCGACCCATGTCAGCCAGGGAGACGTGAACCAGGCCCGGTGGGGAACCCATGGCGACCATGCCATCATCGCCCTGACCGCCTCCAACCACCAGGATGTATTCAATATCACGGTCCAAGCCTTTAACCTGGCGGAAACCTACCGGACCCCGGTCATCCTCCTTCTGGACGAGGTCATCGGCCATATGCGGGAAAAGCTCGTGATCCCGGAACCGGGAGAACTCCCGGTAGTGGAACGCCTCCGGACCTCGGTCAAAAAAGGCGTGGATTATCATCCTTACCTGCCCAGAGAGGACGGCCGCCTGCCCATGTCGGATTTCGGCGGCGAGCACCGGTACAATGTCACCGGCCTCTTCCATGACATGTGGGGTTTTCCCAGCAATGACCCCAAAGTGGTCTCCGAACTGCTCAGGCACCTGGTGGATAAAATTGAAACCAATGTCAATGAAATCGCCATGTACAAGGAATACTGGCTGGATGATGCAGACTATATCCTGAT
>Ga0208373_1000646_pt1 | contig 56413 bp, 51 predicted proteins | sample RifOxyC2_FD_184036 | JGI IMG/M metagenome (GOLD analysis project Ga0208373, IMG submission 184036) | Soil microbial communities from Rifle, Colorado - Rifle Oxygen_injection C2 (SPAdes) | ecosystem: Environmental > Terrestrial > Deep subsurface > Rock core/Sediment | place: Rifle, Colorado...
GCTCCAGTATTAGAGCGCTGCACCATCGGGTGTGAAGGATGGGTGGCAATGCAGTGCACGACGGAATTTCCATGAGCAATTTCACCAAGGGCAAAAGGAGAGAGAACAACAGTGTCGCTTTTGGCAAAGTAGCAGTCGGCAATGAGTTTTTAGGGAATGCATTTTGGGGGGGATTGATGCCCATCTTACGTTGCAATCGAGGCAGGCAGGCTCGTGGAAAAGGGGCATTCCCCAAAGCTCATCAGAATAAAAGGCATTAGCCATACCTCCCATCGCTTCCACAGCCAGTATGTAACTTTATCCCTTTCGTTTCAGGTCATCATCTCATTGCACATTCCGAGAGGGGAAAGAAAAGTGAAAACAAAAACGGCTCGGGCTGTGCTGGCAGCAGCGCATGTATTGCAGGCATCGCCCCAGTATTAGAGCGCTGCACCTGCGAGCATTAAGGGGGAGTGCGAGGGGTAATGCACGACGGAATTTTCATCATCAATTTCACCGCAGGCAAAAGGAGAGAGAACAGTAGCGTCGCTTTTGGCAAATAAGCTGTCGGCAATGAGTTTTTAGGGAATGCATTTTTTGGGGGATTGATGCCCATCTTACGTTGCAATCGAGGCAGGCAGGCTCGTGGAAAAGGGGCATTCCCCAAAGCTCATCAGAAAAAGGCATTAGCACTCCTCCCATCGCTTCCACGGCCAATGCGCAGCCTCATCCTTCGTATTGCAGAGCATAACGCACTTGCCAATTCCGAGGATGGACAAAAAAAAGCCTCAGTTGGGCAGCAGGACATTTGTTGCAGCCATCGCTCCAGTATTAGAGCGCTGCACCATCGGGTGTGAAGGATGAACGCCTATACTGTGCACGACGGAATTTACAACCTCAATCTCGCCGCAGGCAGGCTTCAGGATGGTGAAGGAGTGAAGTATTACTTGCTTCCGCTACATTTATATATAAACAAGCCATAAGAAAACAATATGGCAAAAAAAGAGAAGCCAAAAGAAAATCCATTCAAGTCATTCTTCTCAGAGGCTGCATCATCCATTCTCATCAAGTCATTGAAAGGCTATGCCCAGACCCTGATGGATAGTCTCCACGACGCAATTGATGCCATCCATGATCGCCTCGCAAAATCCATTATCTCCCTCGTCATGGGCATCCTTGCCCTGATATTCATCAGCATCGGCGTGATATTGCTCATCAATGAATATCTCCACCTCTCTAAAGGCTGGACATTTTTTGTTGTAGGTCTTATCCTGCTCCTCTGGGGCATGGCAATCAAGAGCAGGCTGAAAAGGAGAAAATAAACACGGGGGATGGTGCTGATGGCAAAAAAAGAAATGGCAACTGAAGTTATGAAGAAAAAATTGACCCTTGGCAAGAAAAAGCTTGCTGTAGAGCTGAATAAAGCCAAGGCAAAGATTGGGCATGCAGAAAAGAAGCTGCACAGCTACATGGAAAAAAATCCAGGAAAGTCAGCAGCAATTGCTGCAGGTGTCGGTGCAGTGATAGGTGCCGCAATCATGGCAGCTGTTGCCAGGAAGATGAAGAAGAGGTAATGGCCTTTTTCTTTTTTTGCTTGGTTTAGGAAGGCTTTTTCTACTCTTAAAGCCTAAGGGACTTTTTTAGTCTCTTGTTTTTTAATGCCAAAAACAAGGCAATCAACCCCTTAGGTTACATAGCGTATGGGCAAGCACTTTTATTGCATCTGCAATATGGTTTGTCGGGGTGTACTCATCAGGGCAGTGGCTAAGTCCCTTTCTTGACGGGACAAAAAGCATGGCAGTCGGAATGCCATACAAAGCTGCTTTCATTGCGTCATGCGCTGCGCCGCTTGGCAAATCTATTGTACAGATGCCTAGCTCTTTAGCTGAATCTCTGAGGTATGTTCTCAATTTTTCATCTAATTGCTTGATGGGCTGTGAGTTTTCAATGAGATGCGAAATCAGAGGGGGATACTGTTTTGCCTTTTCAATTATCTCGCCCATTGCTCTGCTCCTATAGGCTACATCATTACTTCTGACATCTACGTAGAGAATAATATTCTTGGAGGCTGGTATAAGGTCAGAAGGGATTGCCAGAATCATCTCACTTGCTGCAGTAAGGGCGTCTTTTCTGTACACCTTTCCCATAGGAGTTCCTCCTGAGTGGCCTGCAGCTCCTGATACCGACACCGTGGCAAAGTTTTGACTGTTACTAATATACTTGTAGGTGACTCCTCTCCTTGTGGCTATTGTATCATATTTCTTTGTGATATCTTTTTTTGTGATATCTGCCAAGCAGTTAATGGTAAAAGTCACGGTCCCTGGAATAGTATTGATAGAGTCTGCACCGGCAATCAACTTATTGTTCCCATCTTTTGAACTGATTTTGCCAACTGTTGCTACAAGGTCTCCAGTCTTTGCATATTTTTCGCCTATTTTTTCTACATCAAGCACAATTTTGGCAGCTGTCTGAAGGGAATAAGGGCCATGAAGGCACATTCTTTCAGCAGCCCGAATGGAGGTTACTATGCCTACAGAAATGCCTTCTGTTTCCAGTACTGTTGCCTGCTCGATGTGAGTTTCAAAGTAATACATATATTCATTAGTCGTGAGCCATGCATTTCCTAGCTTTGAGCTGTCACCACCGCTATTATTGATAGCATCCTCCAGCGTTTGATGTTCATTATCTTCTAATTTTTGGGCATCATCTCTACTGAGAAAGCCAAATGCCGCGCTGCTTCCCAGGCAGCCCCTGTTAAATCGTGTTGACTCCTCTGCCCTGAAAATGACGATATCAATTCCATAGGGTAAACTTCTTTCTTTCTCGGCAGCATCAACTGCTTCAATTGCCACAACGAAACCAACAACGCCGTCATAGTTTCCCCCTCTGATGACTGAGTCAAGATGTGTGCCAAGCATAACCTTCCTGCCTTGCTGATCACTATCTTTTGATGCAATCAGGTTTCCAAAAGCATCAGTTCTGATATTGTAGCCTCTATCATTCATAAGATTTCTTGCATAAGTGTGGACTTGCCGCTCTTCAGGTGAGAATGCCAAGCGCGTCACTCCACCGGTACCATTTTTTCCTATGCTGGCTATGTCACCCAAGTACTTTCGGATGGCTTCTTCTCTTGGAGTGAAAGGTGTCTCCATAGTTTTTGGAAGGGCATGCTGGGGTATTATTTAAACAATTGGCTATGAAGTTGGCCATTAATTTATCCTTTATTTATTCTTAAAATAGCACATCTGAAGTTATCTAGATAAATATATTTATAAATAAAAACACTAAATAGCCTAACTATTGCATAAAAAAGGTCAAATGGTTACAGAAAGCATCCAGATACGTATAACTGTCAGCTCCCAGATAGACGACCTTCTTGAAAAAGTAGCGAAAAAATTAGGCAAGAAGAAATCAATGGTAGCAAGGGAGCTCATGGAGCAAAAGCTTTATGATTTAGGATTGATACAAAAGGGGTTGAGCGAGATTGAATAAAAAATGCATTGCACTATTCATGGTCTGGCTGACCATAACCATTCCTCTCTTCTCAGCAACCGTCTCGGCAGCATCACTTTCGCAGATAGGGGCAGCAGGAAAAGACGGAATCCCTGGCATCGTGAGGCTCCAGGACCAGGTGAGCATAACGGCAAATGCAGCAATTGACGGAGACGCACAGATTACCAGCGATCAGGTGAAGCTAAGCCTGTTTTCAACTGAGCTTGCGATGGAATGCACCATCAGTGGAGAATGCGCAGCAACCTTCCCTCAGGATGGCGAGCGCATCTTCTCCGCAAGCAACAAATACTCCATAAAGCTCTACAATGACCATGGAGCGCTTGTCAAAACCGCTGATGACTATTTCTATAACGACATCCTTGCGCCAAGGATTACGTCATTTAGCATCCTTGAGCCGCTCTCAGCAGACGGCCAGGTAACCCTTGACATTGAGCTTGAGGAGCGCTCGGGAGCAGGGGGATACCCCTGCGCAGGCATGGCTGAGATCCAAGTCTATGAGAACACCATATCAGGAGAGCCGCTGGAAACCATCCCCATCAACGAGCCATCCCAGTGTAGCTTTGCTCTGGAGCATGAGTTTGCATACCCAGGCACAGAAAGCGGGGAGAAGACACTCTGCATCAGGGCGATAGACCGTTTTTTGGCAGGGTCATCAGAGCGGCGATGCGCTACGTTTACCCTTGACCTTGAGGGCGTGGAGATAAACAGTGCATCAGCAAGGCTTAGGGACAACTTGGGCATTCCTATCCTTGCCTACAAGAACGCAGCTCTCGGCGCCACCTTCACTATCAACATCACTGGCTCTGACCTCAACACTAATGCCGTCACTGCTGACTTCTCAAGCATCAATGGCGATACAGCACCCAGACAAGCAAGCGCCTGTACCCTCATCAGGGGAGCTACCTATTCCTGCCTCTGGGAAACCGAGCTTTCCCTCAGCGAGGATGATGCTGGAGCAAAGAGCATAACAATCACTGCTGAGGATGAAGCAGGAAACAGCATCTCAGTTGACGCAACATTCATCCTTTCCTATGACGAGACAAGCCCCACAGTATCAGACATATCAACAGCATTTGAAAGCGGAGGCAAGCTTTTTGCCAGCCGCGCAGGAAGCAGCATAACAGCAGGCATCACCGAAAGCGGCTCGGGCCTTGCTCCCTCTCAGGTTTTCCTCCATAGAGAAGGCCAGAGCTCTGTTGCAGCAGACAGCTGCACGCAGGCAGGCTGCACCTTCACCGTGGACAGGTTTGATGTCCCTGCCAATAGGATTACTGAGCGGAAAGTCTGGATAGGGACTGACTCATCTGACAGGGCAGGCAATCCCTTTGCTTTCGGCGAAAGCGATAGGTTCGAAGTGGCTATCACCATTGATGACACCCTGCCAAGGGTCAACAGCTTCTCCTATAGCCCAGGTGAATTCCTCAAGGTTGGAGATTCAGCCACAATCACCTTCAATGTGACTGACGAGAATGGTGTCGCATCGGCTGTCGCCGACCTCTCTGCAATAAAGGAAGGGGCAACCGAAGAGAGCGCTGCATGCAGCAATAGAGGAGATGACTCTCTCTGCATCTGGCAGAGCGTGAGGATAGAAAAGACTGGCCCTGCCCAAAGGGAGCTCTTCTTCACCTTCGTTGACCATGCAGGCAGGGAATCAGCAGCAGTCAGGCTGACGATTGAAGTTCTTGCAGTAGCGCAAGGCGCAGGAGATTTCTATACCCTCCAAATCAGTCCATGGAACATATTTGGCATAGACAGGGAAACGCTAAGGTCACTCACCACCCAGACCTACAGCCAGGACATCCCGTTCATCCTTGACTATAGGGAAGGCTCCTGCACTGCAGCAGGCCCTGATGATCTTGTGGTGTATAATGCAAGGCTCGACGGCGCCGGGTGCCTTGACTACAACATCTACCTTGGCAAGAGCGGCTACGATTACTCAGGGTTCATCGAATTCCTTGTCGGAAAGGAGCATGCGGACTTTGAGGAGATAGAGATTGCCGATTGTTTCCTGAAATTTGACACTATCTGCAGCCAGCAGACTTACACCGTCCCTGAAACTGAGCCAATAACACTCACTATCCCTATCACAAGCTCTGTGACCCCTGCCCAAAGCCTTGAAGATGAGATAGAAGAGTTGAAGAAAGATGCCAGCTCTCTTGAGATCATTGGCAAATTACGGAAAATATTGCAGATGCTTGAGAACATCTGCCAGATAAAGCAGCTGTTTGGCAAGGTGATGAGCGCTCTATCCTTCGTTGGCTTTGGCTTTGCGAAAGCATGCGAAAATCCCAGTCCGCTGATGTCCATATTCTGCCCTGCAGAGAAGGTGACGGCTGCGCAATTCACCGCGGCAAGCTCATTTTTTGAAAAGTTTGCCCTTGTTCTCAACCTGTTCTGCAACTACGTCACCTGCGGCTCCCAGCCCTCTCCCCCTGGCGCTCCAGTGGATTTCCTCAGCTATACCCAGGGCCATCTCTGCGAGAAGCTCAATGAGATGATATGGTCAATCGGAGCAAGCAGGGCCGGGCAGGGTGCGGATAGAAACACAGGCATGGATTGGGCAATCGGCTTCATGGGTTCAAACAGGCCATCAGTCATGGAAATGGCAAAGAAGAGCTATCTCTTTTCAGCTGCGTGCTTCTGCATCCCAGGCATAGTCTATAACATGGAGAAGAAGCGCCAGCTTGACTGCTGGAAAGGCGTCTGCTTAAGGGACATGGTTGCAGCAGGCGTTCCCGTCGAGCAGTGCAGGACGCAGGATGCCTATAACCGCTGCGTCTACTGGAACGGCCAGTGGACGGCAGTCTTAGAGTATCTTCTCTCGCCGATCCAAGGCATCCTTCAGATAGCTGAGCATCCCATTGCGTCAGCCTGGGTAGTCACACGTCTTTCGCTGAAGACAGAGTGCGATGCTCCCACCCTCGGGTCGCTGAAATGGTCAGGAATGTGCATGGTCTACAGCTCCATGCTTATCATAGAGAACATCGCTGACGTTGCAGCGCTCATCATCAACAAAGGCAACCTCCAGTTCGGTGACCCCTTCGTTGATTTCTGCGAGATCCTTGACAAGGAGGAAGGGACATGACAATGCACACATGGATGCAAAAGGCGGGCATTGGGTAACGGTGAGGAAGGGATGACGAAAGGAAACACAATTGTCCAAAAAAATAGACAATTGTCCAAAAAAATGGACAATCTTTTAGGGCAGTTTACAGGCAATCCAGAAAAGGAATTTCATATACGAAAGCTTGCAAAAATGGAGAAAACTTCCCCTTCCACCGTTTCAAAGTACTTAAAGTATCTAGAAAAGCAGGGAATCCTGAAAGTGAGAAAACTTTCAAATCATCTCTTCTATCAGGCGAATGAGGGAAGTGATGGGTTTCGAAGGCTTAAGAGGAGAATGGTGCGGGAGGCGATAGAACAATCAGGAATATTGGAAAGCCTGCAAAGGGAATTCAATGAGCCTGAAGCTATGATTCTTTTTGGCTCCGCAGCAAAAGGTGAAGACAGGCCGCAAAGCGATATTGACATAGCCCTTATAACCGCAACCAAGAAGGACATTGCACTTTCAGTACTTGAAAAAAAGCTGGGGAGAAAGCTGCATCTGTTCCAATTTTCACGAAAAGACATAGATGACATGAAAGCTGGGAATAGAGAATTGCTAAATACCCTTGTCAATGGGGATATCCTGAGTGGATACTGGGAGCTGTTCAGATGAGCCTTGACCAATTTGAAAGAAAATTAGGCGTAAAGAAGGCAGAAAAAGATCCAGCTCTCATTGCATCACTTATAAAAACAGCAAAAAAAGACATGGAATTTTTAGCAACAATTGAGGTAAATGACCTGTCAGCAAGAAAGGTGATGGGAAACTATTATGACGCATTAAGGGCAATGCTTGAAGCCATTGCTCTTGACAGGGGATACAAAGTATACTCTCATGAAGCATTCACTGAATTTTTGAAAGGCTTGGGCCATGATGCTATAGGGAAGCAGTTTGACCGCTTCAGGAGGATAAGAAACAGTATCAATTACTACGGTACAGATATCTCAGTAGAAGAGGTTTCCCAGCATAAGGAAGACATCATTAGGCTCATTGATAAGGTAAATCTTCTCTTCAGGCCTATAAAGAAAGGAGGAAAACCTTAGGGTGAAGGCATGGTAAAAAGAAAAGGCATAGCTAAGGTTGGGCATTGGGAAGCGGTGAGGAAGGGATGACAGGCAGAAGATTCACAAAAAAGTAGGCATCAAGGTTAAACCATGGCAAAAAGAAAAAGCATACCAGAATCTGCATTAGGCAGAAAAACGCATTCCATTCTTAACCTCTTTTTCACAGAGCCTACAAAGGAGTTTTCCTTCAGGGAAATAGCAAAGCTTGCTGAAATAGGATCATCCTCTGCTAAGAAGGGCCTTGAGGAGCTAACAAGCCTGCGACTTGTGCTTGCAGATAAAGGAAGGTATACCCATTCCTATAAGGCAAACAGGGAAAACAGGCAATTTAAGCTGGCAAAAACCTATGCGACACTGGTGGCCTTTGAAGAGGCGGTCAGAAAAATTGATGATTCCTGCATGCCCAGTTGCATCGTACTATTTGGGTCCGCAGCACGAGGGGAAGATACCGAGCAGTCGGACATAGACCTTTTTGTTCAGGCAAAGGCAAAAGCACTCTCTCTTGCAAAGGAAGAGAAGATCCTTCAAAGGCCATTGCATATCCTCTTTGAACCAGACATCAAACTGATAAGCAGGGAACTTCTCAACAACCTTGCAAACGGCATTGTACTCTCAGGATACCTGGTGGTGAAGTAATGAATTTCAGGGAATGTGTCAGGAAGGGGAAGGTTATTAAAAAGAGAAGTGACAGCCAGATGGCCAGATCTCTTCTTCTCCTTGCAACAACAAGAGAGAATGATATTGACAAATTGAGCACCCCCACATTGAAGGTGGAATCTCTGTATGAAATTATCAAGGAGCTTATCACAGGGCTACTTGCTTGCCATGGATACAAGTCCTACTCACACGAGTGCCTTGTAGCATTCATGAAGCAAGAGTTCCCTGATGTCCTGAGTGCCGAAGAAGCAGCCATCACCGATCAGCTAAGGATTATCCGCCACGATATTGCCTATCGTGGGATTTTTGTTGAGCATGATTACCTTCTGAGAAATGAAATGAAACTCAAGGTCATTATCACCATGATTAAGGCAGCTCTTGAAGATATGCTGCGTGAGCGGGAAGGCCATGAACAATCGCTCCAAAAACGGAACAATCGCTCCAAAAATAGAGCAGCTAACAGCGGAGAGGGCACTAGTAAAGGCTGCCCTGCAAAAGAAAGGCAACAGGAAGCGTCGAGAAAGGGATGACAAGTCAAAATCAGCAACAGAGCAGGGCAGGAAAAGCAATAGGGGTAACTCTGTGCATTGTGCTCATGTGTATCCCTGTTGCATTTGCAGATGAGTCAGACTATATGCCTATTGTACCGTCAGGCAATTTAGGCTCACCCATCATAGCAGGCAGTGTGAGTGCCGCGAATAACCAATATGATGACGTCATTCAAGCGTCAGCAAGTCTTGCAGATGTTGATGCAGGGCAGCTGAAGGCATTGATTGAGGGTGAGTCAGCTTTTAGACCATCTGCAATATCGAGTGCAAATGCAGTCGGGCTTACCCAGATAATGGTAAGCACAGCAAGGGAGGTATACAACAATAATCAAGCAATATGGGATAGATTAAAATCCAGCGGAATATCTAATGCTAATGACATCACCACTGAAACGCTGAAAAATCCTGATGTAAACGTCCCTCTTGGTGCGCAATACATGAGACAGATGCAGAATAGGTTTGGGACACAAGGCAATGAATGGATCCAGGGGTACAACCGAGGGCCAGGTAATGTTGATGTGAATGCTGACGTAAGCGCCCTTCCCGGAGAAACCCAAAGGCTTGTAAATATCATCTCGGAAAAAACGCTAGTATATCAGGCAGACTTTTCTTCCTGCTTTCTTCCATCAACCTCTATCACCCTTGCCGATAGAAGCACAAAGCAGATAAGGAGCATTGCGGCTGGCGATAACATTCTCAGCTATGATATTGAGGCGGAAAACACCGTCATCTCTCACGTTCAGGAAGTATTCTCAAGGCTTGCCAATCAGTATTTTATCATCAACAACGACATGAAAGTGACGGGAGAGCACTGGGTGTATGCAAAAAAAAGCCAATAGGATCCCAAAGGAAAAAGAGAATATGCTTATGGTAGCTCCTGCGCTAAGCATGCTCGTCATTCTGCTCAGCTTCATTCCTTTAGCATCTGCACAGAATGACGCTGCGACCCAATCGCTGCTGGAATCCCTTCACATCAATAAGGAAGCGAGAATAACCTCCCCTTTTGGGCCAAGGGAAGCTCCAACACCAGGAGCATCAACTAATCATCGAGGAATAGACATCGCGGTGGCAGAAGGCACAAGTATTACACCGTTAATGGGGGGTATAGTAAGCCATGTTGGAGAATCTAATGATTATGGAAAGAACATAATCATTACTCACGATGATGGCACACAAACAAGATACGCTCATCTGTCTGAAATAATCGTAGGCAAGGATCAGAATATAGTTAATGGACAGGGAATAGGGAGAACAGGAAGTACAGGCATATCCACAGGCCAGCACCTCCACATTGAGATTATCCCTACCGCTAGTAATAATGTTCCAACTGACCCAATATCATGGTATACCACGAATGTGTATCAACCTTCCCATTGTTTCCTCCCCACTACCCCCATCACCCTCCCCGATGGCAGCACACAGCAGATACAAAGCATAAGGTCAGGGGACGCCATCCTCAGCTATGAGATGGACTCAGGAAAAATGGTGCGGGCCAGGGTAAGGCAGCTCTTCTCAAGGCTTGCCAATCAGTATTTCATCATCAACAACGACATGAAAGTGACGGGAGAGCATTGGGTGTATGCGAAAAGAGAGCCGTGAAAATGGTAAAAAAGACGATAGGGAGAGACATTAAGATGGATATCGGGAGTTGTTCAGATGAGCCTGAAAGAATCAGAAACATTCGAGTTGAAGAGAGCCACGGCAGAGCTCAGGAAGAAGGGGCTGTTGAAAAGGGTATGTCCTGCCAAAGGCGGCCATTGGGAAGTGAAGAAGGGATGACAAGTCAAAATCAACAACAGAGCAGGGCAGGAAACTAGCATGAAAAAAGCGGCAGCCTTTGCGCTCATCATGCTGGTGTGCATGGCAGGCACAGCCCTTGCCTTAGAATCTTCCGATGCCTCTGATTCCTCGGAATGGCAATGGGTGCAGGTGAAGAATCTAAGGGTTAGCGACAAGCTGATGGATTCCTCGGGAAATGAGGTAGAGATAACCTCAATTGAGCATGTTGAGCTTGCTGAGCCTATCACTGTTTATGACCTTGAGGTCGAGAAGTATCACTACTACTTTGCCAATGGGGTGCTGGTGCATAATAGTGGTGGGGATAGTGCTACAACAACTTTTGTTTCCGGCGGCAATAGCTATAATTATGCTACTCTGGAGGGCATATCTGCTTTTGCAACGGCATATCAGGGTATGACATTGAAAGATGACGGAACAATTGCCTATGGAACAAATACTGGAGATATAGTTTCAGTTCATCTTGGCGAGAATACAAAAATCCAGAAAATTGTAGGTACAGATAACTGGTATGCTGTCTCTGACGACAACGGAGCAACATGGAAACAGTTTATCAATGACGGCGATGAGTATTTCATTGTTGAACCGAGCACAGGTGAAGTCTCGGAAGTGCATATGGATGGTAAGGATTATACACTAACCACCCCAAACAAGAAATCTCAAGCGGTGGTCACTATGTTCCAAGATCAAGCAAGCAAAAAAATCATCATTGAGATGGGAGTTCTGAGCGAAAAGATAACTTCTCCAACCGAACAGGCAGAAGAAACCGAGAATTGGAACGGAAAGACTCTCACCAAAAATGGCATTTACTGGGAAGATAGTGACAAAAAAAAATACCAGATTGTCAGCACGCCTAATGAGGATGTCTATGTCGAATTTGATGCTGATAATAATCCTGTTAGAGTAATGAATGCTGCTGGGGAGGAAATTCAGGGCTTTTCTTTGCCAGCAACTCAAGGCCCAACGGGAACTGGCAGTCAATCCTCAACCCAGACGCCAAATATCATCTATGAGGGCCCAAAGCAGCTTGTGTATGGAGCAGATAATCAGCTTGTCTATAATCAGCTTGTTGTCACTGAATTGAATGGCAAGGTGTCCGCAAAGAATGGGGCTCAAAATGTTAGATTGCCTACAGACAATCCCCTTGCCTATGAGGGCGTGGATTGGAGCAAATGGGATGGGAAAGCCAGCACATTCACTCTCAATGATGGGGCTACGAGGGAGATTAAACAAGAAGAAAGTCTAGTATTAGGCTTCATTCATTTTCCAACTGGAACTCTCTCCCTAGTAGATACCAGACGAGAAGCAGATACATCCATCAGCGAAACCTATATCCTGAAACCAGGCGAGAATAAAGTGCTGTCTGGAGCGACTCTAACGAAACAACACATCACCTTAAATCTGGATGGCGCCTTATACACCCAAATCAAAGACCGCATAGACCTAGCCAACAGCGACCTTGCTCACAATATCATCTCCCTAGGAAAAGACGAAAGAGCCATACTCAGCAATGACGGCAATACCCTAGAATTCAAAAGGCTCACCAGCCAGGGTTGGATTTCAACTAAAAGAGAGGAAGCACTGAACAATGGAGCAAGAAGAGTCACAGACTTCAATAATCAGGGAGCTGCAATAAGGATAACTGAAACCTCAAACACTTACCGCATCACCGAAACAAGAAACAGTAATGGCGAAACCAGCTCTGTTGAACTCATCGCAATGTACAACGGAGCTCCTGTTGGCGAGAGTGTGAAAGTGGATAATCCTTCTCAGATAATAACATCTAATGATGGCTCAAAATCAGTCGTCTACCAAAGAGGAAGCCAGACCATTTATCATACTATTAGGGTAGATGGGGCAGTAATTCGGAGTGTTGTTGACAAAGATGGTAGCTTTGTAGAGTCAACCACCATTCAAAACGGGCAGCTCACAAGCCGCAGCACTACCATAGATGGTAGTCAGGTAACCGCTACCATTACAGGGACGGGGAACAACAGAAAAGTCACCATCACCTATGGTGGCACAGCCTACACCCAAGGTGACATCAGGGGGCAATACCACGCAACCATAAATAATGCAGTACATAACTATGACAGCGACGGCTACGAGATTGGCGATAATGGGCAGCGGATCCCTAACCAGAACAGGGAAGAAGCAGCGGCAAGGAAAAAAGTCTTCAACGAGCTTGAGAATGCTGATGCAGAAGCAGACCTTGTCGAAAGGCAGGTAAATAGGGAGTCTGACGTACACGGAAAAAATGCTCAGGAAATCCGCAGGCTGGACACCATCATCAGGCGCCAGCGCATCGCATCAACCATCAACGAAGTCATGAACCCTGGGCAGGGCGTAGGACTCCTGACACACTGGCTTGACAAGGACATCGGCATCAACGCTACAACCCTCCGTGCACAGTTCATGGATTCACCCCTTGCCGCGCTCTTCCCCGACTATGAAAAAGCCCTGTGCGAGCAGCTCTACAAAGACGAGAGAACCTATTTTGTCCAGGACTTCCCGACGCACTACGAGATCGGAGGGGGCCTGCCTGATTTAGGCCTTGTCATGTTCACCACAGGCACACGCACGGAAAGCGCAAGGCCTTTTGAAGATACCACCTGCAGAATCAACGGCGAGATGCCCAGATGGATTGCAACCGTAGATGAGCAGGGCAACGCGCAGGCGCTTGGCTATCTCTACAAGATTTCCTGGCACGTTATGAGAGCGCCAAAAGAGACCACATTCAGAGTCCATCTCTTTGGCTCAGGAGAATGCAACGAGCTTGCAGAGCTCAAAACAGACACATTTTCCGTTGAGAGCGACCGTACAGGCACTATCTCAGCCTACAAGAAAGGATTTTATGACCGAGTCTGCATCATCTTTGACAGTTTTGCCTGGAGCCTTGACGGCGACAGGCAATACCCCAAGAACTGCGCCAGGATGCCCGATGGCAACGGCGAAATCAGGCTGGTAGCTACAGCCTTTGGGACATTGACGATATCCCCCACAGGAGGAACCGAAGCGACGCAGAACGGCCAGCCTGTTAATCCTGATAACATGGCAAATGACGTCACGTTCCCATAAAGGGAAGAGCAGGCAGAACCATTTACAACAACTGAACGGAAAAGAGTGCCTATAAACGGAAGAGTAGTGAACAAAGAGAATACTGAACAAAATGAGAAATAACAAAAAATCTCAAATCGCCGTCTTCATCATCATAGGCATGGCCCTTCTGGTATTCATAGCTTTTTTTATCTACCTTAATTCAGAAGGTGTTGAAGAGCAGCAGCGCATTGCGCTGGAAACCACGGAATCAATCCCTGAGGAATTCAGCCCCGTCAAGGCATACATCGGCAATGTCCTTTTGGAAACCGCAAAACAGGGCGTGCTTCTTGCAGAGCAGCATGCTGGCCACATCACTGCCGATGCCTTCACCATCATCCCCAACAGCCCGACAGAAAGCGAAGCATTGGATATGGTCCGGGGCTTTGCCATCCCCTACTGGCACTACCTTGCATCAAGCAACGGGTGTACGGACAACTGCGTGTTTGCGTCACACAAGCCTCCCCTCTGTAAGCCAGGAAGGGATTGCATCTCGTCAGGCCAGAATTCAATTGAGGAGCAGCTTGAAAATTACATTGTGGAGAATCTTCCGGCAAACCTTGACTATGCCCCCTTGGAAGGGCTTGGCTTTGGGATCACCGTGCTCTCAGAGCCAACTGCAGAGGTGCTGATAAGAGACAATGACATCGCGGTCACCATCAACTACAGGCACAATGCAGAAAGCGATGGAAGAAAGCAGGACATCACCGTGTTCCAGGCAGTCTTTGAGTCTGACCTTGCAGAATTTTACCAGCTCGCAAGCGACATCACGTCTTATGCGCAGAACAACTGCTTCCTTGAGCAGTCAGCAATGAACTATTTTTCAGGGTTCATGGGCCTCTCCGATGGCGCATTGCCTCCTACAGACGGAAGGGCTGAAATTGGCACCTCATCCCCGCACCAGTGGAGCATCAGGGACGTCGAGGACATGCTCAGGCCAAAGACAAAAGAGGCAGTTGCAAGGATAGGATTCTTCAACACTTCAGGGTTTGTCTGGCCAGAGACTGATGAGGCAGGCGAATATGAAGACCTCTACCAGGGCCTCCTTGACCAGCAGGTCTTCTATGCCATAACCTCAGGCTATCACGAAGCAACTGCTAAGGCAAGCTATGTCCCCATCTGGCAGCCCTATCTCAACATCAGGCCGCATAACAGTGCAGGCATCCTCACTCCCGACGAATTCGGCGGGGGAATTCCCCTCCTTGACGCCTTCACCAAGACTAAGATGTATAAGTTCTCCTATGACTATTCCTTCCCTGTCCTCCTGCGCATAGAAAAAGAGAACAAGGCAAAAGAGGCGCATACCTTCATCTTTGCCCTTGAAGCCAACATCAGGGCAAACCGCTGCCTCCATGAGGGCATCTCCATCAGGCAGCAGGCAAACGTGGGAGCAACAGGCATCTGCGAGGAAGCATTCAGGACTCACGCACTTGAGCTTACGGTCATAGACGACAGGACAGGCCAGCCCCTCCCAGGCGCAAGAGTCTCTTTTGACATCCTTGCAAGCGAGTCCTGCCCTCAAGGCGCAACATCAGCTCAGGGAAAGGCAGAGGTGAGCTACCCGCCTGTCTATGGCGACAGCGCGTTCATCACCATAGAAAAAGAAGGATACGCAAGAGCTTCAGTCAGCCAGAGGGAATTTTCTGGAAGAAACAGCTTTGAGGTAAGGATAAGGCCAACAAAAGAGCTGTACGTTGAACTCTGGGAGCTGGCAAATGAAAGCTATTCGCTCATGAACAGTGCAGGGAGCCTCTATTCCGCAACTGCGCTGCGTGAGAGCCTTGCACGGCCAGCCAACGCAAGCGGCTTTGCAAGTATTGACATCACCACTGGCTACTCTGGCTATCAGGAGCAGCACCAGCGTCAGGCAGTCGTATTCAGCGGAGGAAATTTCAGCCCCCAGACAATAAGGCTGGTCCCTGGGATTTACAACATATCCATCTTTCTCGAGTCACGGGAGAACGTGAGCATACCTGAGGAGCACGAGCGCTTCTGCGTGGAGACTGGCTTGTTTGGAGGCTGCGAGCGGTATGAGAGCATAGTCAAGCCTGCATACAGCATCACCGGCGGCTATCTTGCTGGCGGTGCAGAAATAGTCGGCTGGAGCATCCCTGATTACGGAGCGCTTGAGAGCGCACAGGTGCTGCGCCTCTACCTTTTCCGCCATCCCATTCCCCTGAACTATGGCGACCTTCAGGAGATGCATGCCATCTACAAAGACCGCTCCCAAATGAATCCTTCTTTTATCACTCCTGAGCTGGTTTCATAGGATGAGAGGCGCATCCAACAAAAAAAGAGCCTGATGGAAAACATGAAGCAGGGAAAGAGGAAGTTTGGAAAGCATGCACAGGTAGCCCTCTTCATCATCATAGGCATGATCCTCATCGCGTCGCTAGGCCTCTTCCTGTACTTTCAGTCACGCATGGGCCAAAAACATGCAGTCATCCTTCCTGAGGCTGTGCCTGTAGCCTCCTTCATCGAGGACTGCACTGCACAAACTGCCAAAGAGGCAATTGATCTTGTCGGCCTCAACGGAGGCTATGTCGCCCTCCCTGATGAGTTTGCCCATGACCCTTTAAGCTACCTCAGCACAGGGCCGATAGGAAAAAACCCCTACTGGTGGCATGATGGCATAACAAACATCCCTCCCCTTGAATTCATCGAGGGCCAGATTGCTTCTTACGTCGAGAGCAATATGGCCGCATGCATCAACGGCTTTGCAGGATTCAACCATTCCTTCGCAATCGGGCAAAAAGGGGCAATCGTTGCAGACGTGCAGATTAACGAAGAGGACATCTCTGTTGCGCTCACCTATCCTCTTGCAATCACAAGCACGGCGACGCAGGCAAAATCAACACTCTCCGCCTTCCAGACAACCATCCCCGTCCGCCTCAAAAAAGCGTACGGCATGGCACAGGCAATCATTGAGCAGAACAAGAGAGACGGCTTCCTTGAGCAAAGGACAATAGATCTCATGGCGCTTGACCAGGACAAAGAAATTCCTCTCACGGGGATTGAAGTCACCTGCTCGCAGAAGGAATGGCCAAAAGCTGCGGCAAAGGAGCGCCTCAAGGACCTTCTGCAGGCAAACCTCCAATTCATCCGCATTGCAGGAACGTCATTTGAGAGCGACAGCTACATCCCTCTTCCTGAGGAAGTAAAAGGCGCAAGAACGTTTAGCAACTCCTACTACAACTATCACTATATCTGGGATGTCACCGAGAATCCTGATACTCAGCTAAAGGTAGGCATACGCTACGACAACCGTTTCCCCATGCTGCTCTCAGCAAGGCCAAGTGATGGAAATGTGCTGAAATCAAACGCTCAAAAAGGGCAGGCCGTGCTCAGTTTCTTCTGCATGCACATCTGGCACTTTGTCTATGACCTTACTTATCCTGTCATCATAACAGTCACTGACCCTCAGGCTAACGGACACAGCGAGTTCAGGCTCACCATAGCATCCCAGGTCAACATCAGGAGCAACCAGCCCTCACGAAGCAGCCAGAGCTTCTCGGCTTTTGATTCTGCTCCCGCAATTACGGATGATGAATACTGCAGCGACCTCTTCTATGACACCACCGTCTTCACTTCAGATGCAAAGACTGGCCTTGACGTTGGCGAGGTCAATCTCTCTCTCATCTGCGGCAAGTTTGCGTGTCCTCTTGGAGTATCAGGAGTCCTTCCTGGTGGGACAACTGCCGGGCTGAGAAGAGCCATGCCCTTATGCACCTATGGATTCATTAAAGGTGTCAGGGAGGGCTATGCCGAGACCAGGGCGCCGATAACTACAAGCCAAAGAGAAGGAACAGCAAGCCTGCTGATGCAGCCTGTAAAGGAATTCCACAATTATACCTTCCTCAAGCACAGGAAAACGAGTGATGGAATCGCTCAGGGAATGCCCCTTGAGCCTGGCGAAAAGGCGGTGATAACCATTAAAAACACCGATTCCGAGAGTGATTTTGAGAGCTATCTCACCTATCCTTTCACCATAGAGCGCGCCATTACCATCAAAAACGAGAGTGATGAACCTGTCGAGAAGCTTGTCAATGAGAGCATGCCGCTCACTCTCCTTGCCCATGACGATTATACCTATGAACTTGCAATCTACCTCATCAATGGCAATAACATCACCGGCGGCTTTGCAGGCAACTGGACGACAACCTACGAAGAGGTTGATGACGGCAGGGAAGTCCTCTTCCACCTCATTGAGACTGACGCCAAAGGGGACGACCAGTTTTTATTCATAGGCAGCCTTGCCCTCCACTCAGAAGGGGTGCCTGAGCCCAAGATACGATAAAAACCACGAGCCAGCTAACAAAACAAAAGAACCAACCATGAAACCTCTCAAAAAGATACCTGCCCTCTGCATGGCCATCCTTACCGTCATGCTGCCGATAGCACTCGCTGAAGAAATAAATCCTCAGCCTCATGCAGGGAATTACCAGTTCGAGGCGGGCATACCCTCAATAACAAACAGGCAGAACATAACCATAACAGGCTTCACAAATCCTGGCGTAGCAATAGAGGTCCTTGTTGATTCGCAGCGCAAAGCGACTACGCAGAGTGATGATGAAGGGTCATTCGCCTTAGCAGGCATTCCGCTGGGAAGTGAAGGAATCCATCCCCTTACCCTTCGCATCATTGATGATTCAGGCGCAACGCTCTTCTCGCAGGACTATGACGTTGCTGTTGACACCACCCCTCCTGAGCTATCGGAACTCATCGCTCCTGCTATGGTCCTTGAGCGCACTGTCGCCCTGTCTGGCACGGTTAGCGAGAACGCGACTATAAACCTCTACGCTATGAAAGGAAGAAAGGACAGCGTCTCGCCGCCAAAGGTTGCCGGGCTTAGTATTGTCCGGGTGGACAGGAACCTCATCCAGCTCTCATGGGAGGCTATGGATGTCAATGATTTTGGGGCATATCTCGTTTACAGGAGCGATATTGGCATCATAGACATCATCAAGAATCCCCGCAGCGTGAACTTTCCTGACATCGGTGTTGACAGCAACGCGACATACACTTACAGGATTGCCGCTGTTGACACCTCGGGCAACATAGGCATCCTTTCTGATGCCTTGGCTGCGGTAACACTCCCTGGAGGCCACGCAAACCGGCCAAAGCCAGAGAACAGGGAGATTGCTGAGATAGAGGAGCCTATCTTGACGTTTACTGCAGGGCAGGGGAACTTCACTGCTGAATTCACGGTGCAGGACGACAGCACCTACACCATAACCGTCGAGGCAATTGATTCAGCAGGCAACGGCGCAAGAGAAGACCTTCTGGTTGGAGTTGACACCCTTGCACCAACCATCACAATAACAAACCCAAGGCCTGGGACATCCATGCTTGACCAGTTCGCAGACAACGTTGACGTCAGGGGAAAGACGGAAGGCAACGCAAGGGTATTCCTGTATCTGGCAAGAACCCCCTATGGCCTTCTCAACGACTCCTTTGACGTCTCAGGCTTTCCTGAAGAGATCCAGGCCCTTACTGAATCCCAGATGCAGGCAGACTGCAACATCCAGATAGCCTCATCAACATTGTGCGGTACGCACGCTGATTATGAGGTAAGGGCAGACAGCGCCGGAAATTTTGAGTTTGACGGCATTGATTTCTCAACAACAGCTGCGGGAGTATTGCGGCTGCAGCAGGTCGGCTTTGACGAGCTTAACCGCTTCACCGAAGAAGAGGAAGGAAGAAGGGCGCAGCTCTTGTTCATAGCAAGCGACGCAGCAGGGAGAAAAGGCGCAGCAAAAGCTGAATACAGGATAACCACCTGCTGGTCAGGAAACTACACCTACGACGTCCAGCAGCTCATCGAGTTCCAGTCTCCGACCATGCTTTCAACAGAGCGCCTTGCAGAAGGCACTGAGTCCATCTACTTCTATCTGCAGCTCAGCGCTGCGGGAGTTGAGAGCGAGTACGAGGTCAGCTCAGTCACCTTAACGCCTGCATGCGACAGGGTCATGATGGAAGACCCCCGCTTTGAATTTTCGTGCAGGATTATGCGCCAGAGCTGCGCAGGCGTCCCTAATGAGGATCGCACCACCTGGTATTTCTCCTGCCCCCTCTCGCGCTTTGACAACCTTGCCGAGTTCACTGATGCAGGAGAGTGGGAAGACTGGTTTGATGCCATCAAAGGGGAGATGATATTTCCCTACAAGGTAAGGCTTGGCTATGAGGTGACAAGCCCTGACGGGTCAAAGGCAAGGGAGTACCAGACCTCCTGTGAAAGCATTGCTTATCCTGTCGACAAGGCAAGGATTGACTTTTCAACCCTGCTTCCTGACTGGCTTCTCTACGACGGCGTTGATGTGCTTGACAGGAGCGTTGACGGCTTAAGCACAGCGCTTGACCAGGTCGAGCTTGTCCTTGAGTGGGTAGGCATTGGCTGCGTCAGCACCTTTGCCATCAAGTTCATCGCAACATTTGTTCGCAAATACCGCTGCTCCATGGAAGGGTGGAAGGATACGATTAAGGACAAGCTTGGAAACAGTGATGCCACAAAGGATAAGGCATGCCCTGCAACTGAAGAGGCGCAAAACAAGCTCACTAACGAGCAGCTCAAGACACAGTGCGAGGACTGTGCGAAAGCATGGGAATGGGAAGAATCGCTGTACAAGACCTACCGCTATCTTTGCGACAGGGTTTTCTGCCATACAGCGCCTACAGCCCAGACTCAGACGTTAAGCGAAGCACAAATACTTGCAATGGTTGACAATGAGATTGCGTACACCTGCAGTGAGGCTGGGTATGATGTGAGGGGGCAGCCATTGAGAAGGGTTCAGTGCACCAAGCTTCGTGATAAGTACACCGTCCTCAACGAAAAGACCATCCCTTATGATGAGGAATGCGTAGAGGTTGCTGTGAGAAAGAGTGATGGATCAATTCAGAGCTATGTCCAGCGCCTTGCAAAGAACCAGCCTCTGGTAACCGATGGAATTGTCAAGTTTGAGCTTTACGAGGAGAGGCCAGGAACTGGAGTCTATGCCGTCAAGGAGAGTGATACTAGATTCATAACCAATGCTGCAAACACCTGTGCTGAAGTCTGTGAGGATGCCGGGTACGGAGCAGTAACAGAGAGCGCTCAATGCCTTACTGTACAGCAGTGTGCCAATATCAAGGAAAAAGGAGAGAGAGAATCGGCAAACTACGGCTTTACGTCTGACTGTCCCAATATAGGAGCTAACAGAGATACCGCCGCAAGGGATCAGATGGGAAAAGACATCAACAAGAGAACTGAATGCTGCTGCACCAAGCCAGCGGAGCAGGATAAAAACGCAGGAAAATACTACACCGCCTACGACAAGGTTGATAGCGTTGAGCTCTTCACAGCAGTTGAGCGCCAGAAGGTGAAAGAGAAAGACACAAACAAGGAGCTTCCTGAATTTTTCTACCGCTATTACAAGACCAGGATAAAGACAGATGATGGCCATGAGTTGTACAACCCCAACCAGTACTACCCTGGCAGAGACGCTGCAGCCTGCTTTGGCCAGCAGTCGGTATGGTTCCAGAAGGACAAGGTCATGCACGACCCCTTCAAGAGCCATGTCTCAGCATTCCAGTGTGTCTGCCTAAGCGGCATCTACAACAGAATCCAGGCGCTGCGCAACATCCTTGCATCCATGAGAGCCTGCCTGATAGAAGTAAGGGAATCAGGAACTGCTGATGCAGGAGTCTGCAGGGAGCTCTTCAGCCAGTACGTCTGTTCAACCATGTGGAGTCTTATCAGCTATGTGCGAAGCAATGGCTGCTATGCAGGGGCTGCAGGGCCAAACCTTATTGACTCAGAAAATGCCGTAGCTGCCGGATTTTCCCGTGGGCTTGATGCAGTGTGGGGCGCTGTTGGCGATGCCCAGTCTGAATTAACAAGCGAGTACGGCAATGCCGAGTTGACGAATCTCATCGGACTCTCTGAAGAGTCCATAGCCAGAAAAATCTGCCTTGGAGCATTTGGCTACGACTGGGAGATCACTCCGCAGGCGCTTGTTGATGCTGCGTACTCTGCTCCCTTTGCAACGCTTGTGCAGGCGCTTGGGCCAAAGCGTGAGTACCTGACCTTCAACCCCAGAAGCGGCCAGGCAACCTACGATTATACTTCATCATGGTACATCAATCCAGGCTGCGATTTTCGGAACTATGATATCTATCTCTCCTGCGTCGGGCGAAAGCAGATGGATGAGCCAGGGGTCAACTGCGACAAGCAGGACGATCCTGAGGGTAGCAACTGCGACTGCCAGTTCCTTGAGGACGAGCAGCTGCTGCGGTTCTATGACGGCTCTTCCCTGACGCAGAACGTCCCTGAGGACAGGGGGAGGGAATCTGTTCCGCAGAGAGTAATCACCTCGCCCTATCGCTATGATCATCTCAAGTTCGTGCTGAGGCCAAGCAGGGAGATACGAAGGTTAGGCCAGGAAGCGCAATGCTTCCCCTATGAGCACTATGATGCGGAGCTCGGGCAGGGCTTCTTTTATTTTCCCATAAAGGACGCAACCCTTGACGACATACCCTATTGCGGCTTTGACGTTACGAGAGAGGGAGAAAGCGTGGACGCAGGAAGCGACGGAAAATTCTATTGCGGCCAGTCAGAGATATTCTGGGGCATGCGCCCTGAAGCCTACTTCATCCCAGGAACAATCAAAATCAACAGCCAGGACCCACAAGCCAGAGGGACGAGAGGTATAGCAGTTACTGAGGGAGAAAAGATACGCATTGACTACTCGATATGGAAAGCTGAAGGCCCTGACCTCTGCCTGCATGCAAGCTTGGATAATGGGGAGAAGGAGCGCTTTGTCCCGCTGGTGATTGAAGGAAGCTACAACTACCCTACTCTTGAGCTTGAGGGAGCGAACCTGTTGAGCAGCATTCACAGGGTGGTAGCAAGCTCCTCTAACAGCGGCGCGCTGTTCATCAATACTGCAGAGCTCACCCAGGCCTTTGAGGGTAGCGGCACCATTGCTCTCCAGTTCTCGGAGGAATCAGGTGAAAAGGATGGAGTGATTAACCTGCTGAAAGGCAGTACGGATCTGATGACTATCGAAGGCACTCTGGTGTTAATCGGGGATATCAAGAGTGCTGACGCTGAGAAAGCAAGCACTGACCCGCCTGTGGTGCGCAACGAAGATAGGCTTCTTGTCAATATCAGGGGAGTGCAATTCTACATAACCAAGGCAGAGCTTCCCAAAGATGCAGCTGGCAATTACCAATCCAGTGGGACATACGCTGTGGTGTATGAAAGCAATCCCGTTAAGGTGCGCTCCCGCACCCTTACATTAACCATCGTAAGAGCACACGACGACAAGGAAATCGTTGAGGATCCTGCTACTGACTGCCTCCCGACATCTGTCGTGCAATATCTTGGAACTGACCAGCGCCAGAGCTTTCAGATAGATATCAGGCAGCAGGGCGAAAGCAGCGCTGCAACAGGCACAGAATAGGTGAGTGCAGGCTCTCCCTTTCAGCTCTTCACCCAGAAGTCATTCTTCAGCACATCGAATGCTCTCTGTACTGCCTGCGACCTGGCAGTTTCTCTTTGCGAAAACGGGATAAGGTACTCAATGGTAATATACAGCCTGTCATCCTCTATATCCATAAGGACAGACACATACTCATTCTTTTCTGAAAGCTCATTGAGCATTGTTTTCAGCCTGTCAATCTTCTGGGAAATGTCAGGAGGGATTCCTTTCATGGGAATCCTGATGCGTTCATGCACTTCAGTCCTCCCATGGTTCATGATACTTTTCTCAAGGAAGGTCTTATTAGGGATTTTTGTAAAATCACTGGGCAGGTCAGGGGTTTTGTCAAGGGTTACGTAAAATGTGCCAATGTGCTTTACCACGCCTTCATCTTCGCCTATCCTGATGTAGTCCCCAATCCTGAATGGCTTCTTGCGAAGCAATACAACCCAGCTGAAAAATGACAGGATGAAGTCCCTTAATGCAAACGCGACACCCGTTGTGATGAGGCCAAAAAAGAGAGTGAGGTTGCCAAGTGAAACTCCCAGATGATAAAAAACGAATGCAATGCCTATAGCATACAGCCCCCATACATAGAGTTTGGAGTAAAAGATTTTCTCTTCTGGCTGCATGTCAGAGGGGAAAATCTTGTTAACGGTCAGATTCAGGAATAGGTTGATAGCAAGAAAAGTAATGATGACAAGGGAAGCAAAAGAAAATTTCCCCGCTATCCACTCGGGGATTGTAATCACACCACTCTTCTGAAGATGGGTGAGGGTGCTAAGCACGAGGTACAGAATAAACAAAATTACCGTCGTTGCATTAAGATAGGGATGTGGAGGGGTTTTCATGCCGTCTCACGGTAATTCTTTTGAGTATTTAAAGGCTGTGCGCTTTACGGTACTCCTTCACTCGCCTGAAAGCTTCGGCAAATAAGGTATGGGACATTTCCCATTTTGCACTCCCTAAAAGCTCATCAGAAAAAAGGCAATAGCTGCCGTTTCTTTGCCTCGACGGGCAATGCGTAACCTCATTCTTTTCGTATCATGCCATCATCTCAATTGTAAATTCAGAGGGAGAAAAGAAAAGTGGGAAAAAGTGGAGAGAGAAAAGAAGAAAAAAAGTGAAGGAAAAGAAGTGAAAACAAAAACGGCTCGGGCTGCGCTGGCGGTAGGGCATTTGTTGCAGCCATTGCCCCAGTATTAAGCGCTGCACCATCGGGTGTGAAGGATGGGCGCTGGCAGCAGTGCACCGCGGAATTTTCAAGAGCAATTTCACCGAAGGCTGGAGGAGAGAGAACAGTAGCGTCGCTTTTGGCAAAGTAGCCCTCAGTAATGCCTTTTTTAGGGAATGATGCCGAGCGCACGCCAAATCGGGGCAGACTAGTGAGACTAGCGCAGATGAACTTGCGCTCATAGCTCACGCTTGAGCTGCGCTCTCGTGAGTTTCTGACCATGCGGCAAGGTTGCGGGCTTCAAAAAACTGAAGTATTACGCTTTACTGCTCAGCACGTCAATGCTCAAACACGTATCCCCTGGATGGCACTCACTTAAGCCTAATCGCTTCAAGGTTCCTCGGGGCAATCGTCTCAATCCTGTACGCCTTGTGAATGGATGAGGCAAGGTCAAGGCATCGGGAGCTTTCGCCGTGGTTGATGAGTGCCTTCTTGGGCCTTGGGTCGCAGTCATGCACAAACTCCATCAACTCCCTCCTTCCTGAATGCCCTGTGAATCCTTCTATGGTCTCGATGCGAAGGTTCAGCCTGGTGATGTCAGGCTTCACTTCGTTGCCGAAATTGATCTCCCGCTCGCCGCGCTGTACCCTGCGCCCAAGAGATCCCTCACCCTGATAAGAGACAAACAGTATGGCGTTCTTGGAATACTCTGCAAGATTGCGAAGATACTCAACACTTGGCCCTCCCACAAGCATGCCAGATGTCGCAAGAATCACGCAGGAGCCGGTTTCCTCAATCACCTGTTTGCGCTCCTTGGCTGAGCCAACCCTTGAGAAGTTCTCGGCAAGGAATGGGTTCTGATCTTTGTGGAAAATCTGCTTTCTGACCGTGCTTTTTAGATATTCAGGGTATGCAGTATGAATGGCAGTGATGTCCCACACCATGCCATCAATGTAGACGGGAATCTTCTCCAGTTGGCCTGTGCGCATGGCCTGCTCAAGGACCACCATCACTTCCTGCGCCCTTCCGGTGCCAAGCACGGGGATGAGCACCTTCCCTCCCTGCCTGAGGGTGTCCTTGATGATTGACTTGAGATGGTTCTCCTGGTCAAGCCTTGGCGGCAGTATGCAGTCCTTCCCTCCGTATGTTGCTTCAACCATCAGCGTCTCAAGCCGTGGGAATTTCGTGACAGCAGGCTCCAAGAGCTGCGTCCTTCCATATTTAGTGTCTGCGGAATACAACAGATTATGAAGCCCGTTCCCGATGTGCAAGTGCACCATGGCGCTTCCAAGGATGTGGCCAGCGTTGTACATAGTGATCCTGATGTCAGGTGTGATGTCAGTGACCTCATCGTAGTCTGCGATTATGGTATGCTTCACCATCTCCTTCACGTCATCGCTTGTGAACAGGGGATCCCTCCCGTCGTTCTTTGCTATCTTGATGAGGTCAAGCTGCAGGAGCGCCATGACGTCGCGGGTCGGTGCTGTGCAATACACAGGTCCCTTGAAGCCATATTTGAAGAGATAAGGCAGAAAGCCTGAATGGTCAAGATGGGCGTGGCTGATGATGACGGCGTCAAGGTCCAGGATGTTGAATTCAGGAGCCTCCAGCATAGGGTACGCGTCAGGTCCGCTTGCAGCGACGTTGATGCCGCAGTCAAGCATAACCCTGGACTCAGAGGTCTGCAGCAGTATGCATGACCTGCCTACCTGCCGGCCAGAGCCAAGGTATGATACCCTGACCCATTCGTTTTTCTTCTCGCGCCTCCACCCGTCATATATCCTATGGCCGCACCTATCAAGGAATTTCCTCCTGTAGTCGGAGTTTTGGTACAGCACTGACCTGATGTCTTCAATAAGCTGGGACTTGATGGCAGGCTTCCTCCTGATGTGGGGAACCCACAGCACCTGCGCCCGTATCTCGCGCAAGAGTGCTCCCTGCTTGCCGATGGCAAGGCCTGGCTTTTCTGCCTCAATAATGACCTGGCTTCGCTGCGGATCAAAGATGACCTGGTCAATCCCTGCATCTTGCGGGATGATCTGCCTGATGATTCTTTCTGCCTCCTCCTGCTCGAGGGTTATGGCAGGGTCAGGCCGAAGCTCAACCCTTTTCTTGATGTCGTCCACAACCTGCTTGATGATGCCGTTGTTGTTCAGGAAGAAATCCTTGTCCTTGGTGTAGAGGACGATGTTTGCGCCCTCGTACACTGCATCGCTGATTTTGCCCTCTGGTAGGTGGGACATGACTGCCTTCAAAATATCTGCCATAGGTTTCGCACTCCTGACTGTTTATGTTCTGTGTTGAGAACACCATATATTCGCTTGGGTAATGGTAAAGAGATAAATATGTGATAATGAACATGAAAGCAGGTCAAACGGTGATAGTCGTGTCAATTTGTTTACTCAGCACTTTCCTGACGCCATCGCCTGTCACCGTCACAATGTCAATGCCGTTGCCTGATGCTATGTCCCGCTGGACAGCTGCATTCACCGCTTTTGCTGCAAGCTTCACGGCTTCTTCTACACTCAATCCTTCCTTGTAGAGGGTCTCAAGCACGCCGTAGGCCATGACTGATCCAGACCCTGAGGAGACATAATCCTTTACTTCAGAAATGCTTCCGTCGGCATTGATGTCCCATGTAGAGAAGCCGGAAGCATCTTTTCCTGCCATTAAAAAATGCGAGATGCCGGGGATTGTTGAGAACTTCCTGATGTTGTTGTAGACAAGCATGGACATCAGGTTTGCCGCCTCCTTCACCTGCATCTTCCTTGCTGTTCGAAGCTCTTTGATCTTGATCTCTGACTTCAGGTATTTCACCATAAGCTGGATGTCTGACACCGTTCCTGCCGTCGTCACTGCGATATCATCGCTCACGTTGAGTATTTTTGTCACGTCCTTTGCCGCAATCAGGTAGCCTGCTGTCGCTCTTTTGTCTGCCGCAAGCACCACGCCATCGCGTGCGACGAGCGCAACAGTTGTTGTCCCTGTCTTTCGTATGTGCTCTTCTTCCATGAGAAAATCCTGTACCTTGAGAAGCAATGCTTTATTGTAATTCAGGCTTCCTATATAAACGTTGTGGTTGGTATTTATAAATCCAAGATACAGGCACGCAAAGATGGAAAGCTGGGGAGCAGCCCAGAAAACCACGAACGATTTTCCTACTCCACATGCCCTTTCAGAAGCCCAGCCAAAGCCCTGCCAAAGAACTGGCTTTTCACCCAGACGGCAGCATCTAACTCAGGCCCAGCCTCCTCAGGAGAAAGCATAAACAGCACGTCTTCATCATCCGTTATCACAAAGCGTGCATCGCCCTTCAAAGGCTTATAGGAAAAGTTGGACAGAAGCTTTGCCAGCGCATCGTCTGGAGCAGCAGCAGAGGCTAACGTCACGGCAACCTTCCCCTTGTTCAGCTTGTCAGAGAGCTTCTTGAGTATCTTCATCTTTCTCACAACGCCTTCAGGAGTCGTAGCGATGATAATGGACTGCCTGGCTCCCTCAATCATTGACCTGACCTGCGCGTTGATTGCGCTCCTGCCTGAAACAAAATTCGTGATGTCCTCAAAATCAATCTTGTCAATCCCTGTCTTGTAGAGCAGCTCAAGCTCTCTGAAGATGTCGGTAGCGCGGATCTCATCAAGCATGGAAAGCTGGACATCTACTTCCTTCCTTGTCTGCTTCTTCACCCGGTCAACAATCTCTTCTGGGGGGACTGCAATGTATCTGATGGGCTTTCCTATCTTCATGATGATGAAGCCCTTCTTCTCTAATGATTCAAGAACGTCATAGCACCTGGAGCGGGGGACCCCTGAGATGTCAGCAAGCTCGCCTGCTGCAGCGATACCCCTTGAAAGGAGCGAGGTCCATACCTTCACCTCGTATATGTTGAGCCTGAAGTCCTCTTTCAGCCGTCCGATGAGCTGCTGTTGCGCTGTCATGATGGATGCACTCCTCTTCTGCTGATACCCTCTACACCTCTATAAAAATAAAGAAAAGAAAAAAGGAAGGCATGGAGTTACTTCTTCCTCAGCGAAAGGACCAGCACGACCGCAACAACTATCAGCAGCACGTTCACAACGACAAACAGCCCTATGATAACTGGGGTAGTGAAGAATCCTTCATCTTCCATGGCAGTCGGCGTGACTACCGTAGGCGGCGTCAAAACTGGTTGTGTAACAACCTGAGGCTGGGTGGCGATAGGGTCCGGCTGCGTCACAATAACGGTAGCAGGCTCTTCCTCCTCCTCTTCTACTACTGGCTCTGCCTTTGGCACGGCGCAGTCCTCAACCTTCAGCGACAGGACTTCCTGGGTGTTCTTTGCCAAATTGTCAAACTCTGCAAACACGCTGATGAGGTAGCTTCCAGCCTTCACGTCTTCTCCTATAGTGATGGGAACGCTTGTTGAATACGTGGTATCGTCATCATCCCCTTCCGGAAGGTCAAAGGTGAACTTTCTGGAAATATCCAGCTCCTGGCTTGAGACTGTAAGCTGTATATCCTCTTCCTCATCCTCTCCAAGGTTGATGACCGTAGCTGAAAGGGTTGTTGACCTGCTGCATGATAGGGTGTCCTGCAATAGGATTGCCCTCGTTATCTGCACGTCATGCTTCTCCTTCTTGATTTCAAGGTTCAGGTCATTTCTGGTTGTCTTGTGATTGCCCGTTGAGTTCAGGACGTTGCTCTCAACGTCTTCGCCCTCGACCTCGATAGTTATTTGGTAGTCGTCCTCATCAACAAGCAGAGGCACTTCAAAAGTGACCGTCACTTTCTTGTCATCCTGGGCATCAAGGTCTGAAACATCAAAGTCTTCCTCAAGGTCATCGCCATCATCAATGCCTTCGATGGTGACGGTGCCTTCTATGCTCTCTATCTCAGAAGATAATGACTCGTTATTAACATCAGGATAATTGTTTTTCACCTGAAACTCAATCTTTACCGTAGAACCTGGCTTTGCATCGGCACTGGTGCCGCTGTCTCTGTCGCCATCAATGCGAAACTCGATGTCCTCGATGGTCAGCTTGCCCTCATCTGCAAGAGCAAGCGGCACGAGAACAACTGCCATAAGCAGCAATCCGATCAATAGTGGTCGCTTCATTGTGTGGTAACCCCCGTATTAAGTGTTATTGGTAGCTGTGGAGCCGTTTCCATTATAAAAATATTACTATTTTATAATAGTAACTCATGCTCATTGCGCTCTAGTAGGGAAGCCATAGCTATTATATAAATGTTTCGTAATTTATCATTTAACAGTAGTTACATATTCCCCGCTCTGGGCATTACCTTTAAAATGCCGTCTGCCATCAGGCCTGCTGATGAGTGCCATAGAGGAGATTTACCAAAGATTGCTTGCTGGGTATGGGCATCAGGGCTGGTGGCCGCTTCTAGACTGCAAAGGGACAAACCCGACAAAGACAGGCAGTGTGAGAGGCTATCATCCTGGCGATTACTCTTACCCTCAAACAGAAAGGCAGAGATTTGAGATTTGCGTCGGAGCGATTCTGACTCAGAACGCCGCATGGCCAAACGCCGAGAAGGCGCTGCTGAATCTCAAGAGCAATGGCATGCTCTCTCCCCATGCTATGCAGAGAGCAGGTGATGATACAATAAAGGAATATGTCAGGCCAGCAGGCTACTTCAACCAGAAAGCAAAGAAGCTAAGGATATTCGCAGCCTTCTACCTCAGCCTCAGGGGAGTAGTGCCTGCCAGAGACGGGCTTCTCAAGGTATGGGGCATCGGCCCTGAGACTGCGGACTCCATCCTCCTCTATGCCTACGGCATCCCTGAGTTTGTGGTGGATGCCTACACAAGGCGCATCCTCATCAGCAAAAATATCATCAGGGAGCAGGCAACCTATGGCGAGATCAAGGCGCTTTTGGAGCGGGAGCTGAGAAAAGACTATTGCATCTATCAGGAATGCCATGCCCTGCTCGTCGAGCATGCGAAACGGTGTTACGCGAGAAGCCAGTATGGTGAAGATGCCTTGCTCAAAGGGCTCTCTTCAGGAGAGGAATGCACGAAAAAGCCCCGATGCCACCGCTATATTTAAATAAGCCCCTCCTGAAAGAATCAGCTATCTACAATGCTTGCACCATTCATCGTATGGCTTGCGGTCATCATCATAGCCGGCCTCATCTTCCTGAAGCTGGGCATGAAGGCGGCAAAGGCCATCCTTTCGCTCATCGGTGTCGCAATGGTTGCTGGCCTGCTTATCGGAGGAGTCTATGCCTATCTTCTCTACAAGGACGTGATGGACTACAAGGAAAATTTTCCTGATGAGCAGAAGCTCCTTGTCCTTGAGGATGACGGGGAAGTGCTCACTGCAATCGCGCTGCATGATGTCGAGGACGACGAGACTGTCGAAACTCTTGCCCGTTCAGAGATAGAGGAAGAAAAAATCGGGAGTTGGAAGACCTTTACCATAGAGAAGGAATACTTCGGCGACATTGGGGCGATAGAGGTTGATGGAAAGGGCATCAGGGCTGATGACATCATTGAAGCGATAGATACAGGGGACATCTCAACGGTTGATATCACCCTCCCTGAAGGAGAGAATCAGGCCTCATTGCTCTTCATGCTCCTCATCGCTGCAAAAGCGAGGGATGACCCCCTCTTCCTCTTCAATGGAGTCAGGCAGGGCTACATAACCGTTGAGCCTCAAAGCCTGCTCTTCACAACAATCGGAATCATACCTAAGGGAATCACAGATTCCCTCATTAATCAGACGCTGGATAGCAAGCGAGGTGAACATGGACCATGAGTATCCTTGACAAGCTGATGTTCTGGAAGAAGAAAGACGATTTCAATCTAGGCAATGACTTTGGCGCAGGCAATGACCCCTTTGCCTCAGGCCCAAATGCCGGGTTTGGCCAGCAGGGCGACCCTTTTGGCAGCCAGCAGAACCTTTTTGCTAACCCTTCAGCAAACGATCCCTTCGCCGGGCCTGAGCAGGGCCATGGCCAGAGTTTCGGTCAGCTGGGTGGCCCTTTCAGCCCCCCATCACCTTCCATGAGTACGGGAGCATCAGGCAAAGACCCCTTCGGCAGGCCAGTTGACAGTTTCCAGACGTCCATGAATCAGGGAAGCTACGGCGGCAATCTCGCAAGGCAAATGCCCATGCAGCAGCCGTTTCAGTCTTCTCCTCCCCAACAGGTCATGATGCCTCAGCCCAACCAGTATCAGGGAGTTGACCTTGCAAGCAAGGAGTTTGAAATCGTCTCAAGCAAGCTTGACTCCATCCGCTATTCTATTGAGAGCATCAACCAGCGCCTGGCAAACCTTGAGCGCATGGCGCAGGGCACCCCGTCAGCTTCCCAGCAAAGCGGCAGAAGGGATCCTAACTGGTACTAAGATGCCATGGCACACAAGCTAGAGAGAAGAGACCTTCTTTTGTTCTCATCCCTCATTATCATCTTTCTGGCTGACCAGCTGACTAAGCTTGCAGCGCTCTCTTTTCTTGCCATGAGGGACACTACCCTCCTTCATGGCATACTCACCCTTAACCTGACCTTCAACACAGGCGCAGGCTTTAGCATCCTTCAGGGAAAGCAGGCGCTTTTGATAGCAATCTCCTTTGCGATAGTTCTTCTCATTCTCGCCACTTATCGGAAATTTGGTGAAGGCTCCCCCTTTCTCTTCATTGCCATGGGAGCGCTTGCAGGAGGCGCTCTTGGCAACGCCATAGACAGGATTCGCTTAGGCTATGTCATTGACTTCATTGATTTTCAGGTCTGGCCAGTCTTCAATGTCGCTGATTCAGCGATAACCGTTGCAGGCATCTTTTTGGCCATCTATTTCTGGAAAAAGAGTAATCATTAAAAATAAACCTGTAACACCTCTTCACTATGTCCAATAAATGGAAATCTGATATGCATAACCACAGGTATGTAAGGAAGAAGTTGCGTGGACCCAAAGAGGGCGGTAGAGAAAATATCGTGCGTGATGGAGGGGAATTTATGGTGGTATTTGGCAACAATGGCAAATCTATTAACCAATCTGAGGATGAGGGATCTTCGAATTCGTCAATGGCATCTCCACGAAATACCCCCCAAGGTCATAAAAACCCTGAAGATGCTTTGAGGCAGCACCAGTATTTTACTGGCTCAAGCGAATATATCTCGGTGGTTTTTTATCAAAATCCCCCAGATGTGGGTGATGGCCATTCCTATACTATCCTTGCTCACTATACGATAGCATCATTCGTGGAAAATACCATTAAGAAAAAGACCAATGATCCAAACTTTGGTGAAATCACGAAATCATCGCATCTTGAAAATACTGTCCAAACATCTCCTATGCTTATGGAAGCTTTGTTGCCAGAGGTGACTATGGACCGTAATGAAGCTAAAACAATTGAGAGAGAATATAGAAATTACGGTAAAAAAAAGGTAACACTCATTGAAGATTTAAGTTATATACTACGTAATAGGGGCGTGAATCCGCATTTTATCCATTATACTCAATGTAAAAAAGAAGAGTTCGTTCCCCTTGCAGTGAACTATCTTAATGCGAAGCAGGCTTAGTACCGCTGAATGAAAAGAGGGAGCAACAGAAATCCTTCATGGCTCATCATCCGCAGTTGCTCTTTTTTGAGCTGGCTCAATGGTTTTCTGCGTCTTGCTCGTGTGAAGGCCAGTCGGGTTTCCCTATCTCTTCTTCACTTTTTTCCTTATGTTGACAGCAGTGAAATCACTGCTGGCTTTTCCTCCCCCAAACCCTGAACACGAACTCCTCATGCATCTCTTCCTGCACGAGTTTCCATTGAGTGGCATCCCACTTTGGGAAGCAGGTATCACCTTCATAATCTTTCTTGATGAAGGAGAGGTACATGCAGTCTGCCTTTTGCAGGGCTTCTTTGAATATGCCAGCTCCGCCGAGGATGAAAATGTCCCTGCCGAATTCCCTTCCTCTGGCAATGGCTTCATCAAGGGTAGGGACGACAATGACCCCACTGACAGGGACCTGTTTTGCTGAGACGACAATGGTGCTCCTGTTGGGAAGCGGCCTTGAGCCGATGGACTCAAACGTCCTCCTTCCCATGACCACGGTGTTGCCTTTGGTGAAGGAGCGAAACTTTGCTAGCTCCTGCGGGATGTGCCATGGGAGGCTATTACCCTTGCCAATCACCCTGTGTTTTGTCATTGCGCAGATGATGATGACTTTCATACCGCAACACCAAACTTCATTTTCGGATGAGGGTTGTAGCCTTTCAGGGTGATGTCTTCAAAGGTGAGCTTATGAAATGGCTTGTCGGCAATCTCTAGTGTTGGCAGCTCTTTTGGCTCTCTTTTCAATTGCTCCTTCAATCCTTCTATGTGGTTCTCATAGATATGCGCATCAATGATGGTATGGCCAAATTCTCCAGGCTCATAGCCGCATTCCTTTGCAAGCATCATAGTAAGCAGTGAATAGCAGGCAACATTGAACGGGATGCCTAAGGCAATGTCTCCTGAGCGCTGCGTCAAGTGGCAGTTGAGCTTGTTGCCAAGGACGCTGAAGCAAAAGGTGTAGTGGCAGGGCGGAAGCTTTGACTCAGCGGCGTTGCCAGGGTGCCATGCTGAGACTACCATCCTTCTTAGATTTCTCGTATGCGGATTCTTTTTAATCTCTTTCAGGGTGTCAATGATGTACTGGATCTGGTCAAATGTCTGCACCCCATCTTCTCCATTGGTTACCCACCTCGTACCCCATTTCTCGCCATCCAGCCCTTTAGCTGGCAGCGGAAACCTCCTCCAGAACCTGCCATAGGCTGTCTCTAATCTCCCTTGGGGATCTGCCCAGGCATCCCATATCTTTGTCTTTTCCCTCAGGTTTTTGATATGCTCTTGCCCTGAGAGATACCAGAACAGCTCATGCAGCATGGAATGGAAGTACATTTCCTTTGTCGTCAGCAGAGGGTATTTTTTGGAGATGTCTACCTTGTAGAAATAGGCAAAGCAGGATAAGGTTGTCATTCCTGTCCTGTTGGCTTTCCTCTGGCCGTTCTGCAGAACATAGCGTACAAGGTCAAGATACTCTTTCATGCAAGCAAACTCCTTTGTGCTCTGCCCCTGTCTCTCTATAAAAATGTTTTTGGCCTCGGTAATACTTCACCATCATGAAGCCTGCGACCCTGTCGCATGGCCAGAGACGCTAGTCTCGCTGGTCGCGAAAGCGAAGCTTGAGTGTACCCAGAAACGCAAGTTTCGCTGCCCACCTGCCTTGATTGCAGCGTGCGAAGGGCATCGCTCCCGAAAAAACGCATTCCCTAAAAACTCATTGCCAGCAGTTTCTTTGCCAAAAGCGGCGCTACTGCTCTCTCTCCTCCTGCCTGCGGTGAAATTGATGACAAAAATTCCGTCGTGCGCTGCATTGCCGCCCATCCTTCATGCCCGTAAGTAGCGGCGCGCTACACTGCGGCAATGGCCTGCTGGCAAACTGAGGCTTTTTTTGTTTACCTCGGAATGTGCAATGAGTGGATTGCCTGAAACGAAAGGGATGAGGTTACGCATTGTCTGTGGAAGTAATGGGAGGAGTGCTCATGCCTTTTTTTGAATGATTCTTTTTGGAATGCCAACCTTCCACGAGCCTGCCTGCCTTGATTGTAGCGTGCGCTCGGCATCAATCCAGGAAAAATGCATTCCCTAAAACGGGCATTGCCGACGGCTTGTTTTGCTTCTGAACACTTTGGCTTTGTTCATCCTTTATTTTGCGGCGAAATTGCTCATGGAAATTCCGTCGTGCACTGTACGCTTGCTCATCCTTCATGCCCGCAGGTGCAGCGCTCAATAATGAGGCGATGGCTGCAGCAAATGCCCTGCAGAAAGCGCAGCCTTTTTTGTTTTCACATTTTTTCTTCTTTTCTTTCCTCATTTTTCTTTTCTCCCGTAGGAAAGCGCAATGAGAGAATTGCCTGAAATGAAAAGAAGGAAGTTACCAGTTGGCTGTTGAAGCGATGGGAGGAGTGCTAATGCTTTTTTTTCTGATGAGTTTTGGGGGAATGCCGCCCTCCACCACAAGCCCATCCACTTTTTATCCCTCAAAGCCTCAACTCATGGCTATCCAACGATCCTGCTTACTTCCTCCCGCAGGGCAGTTCAGGCTGGTGAAATATTACTGGCTTCGGAATTTCAAGGGACACTGTGACATGGAAAGGGTGAAGCTGCCCACTGGCTGTGGAAGCGAAGAGACGGCAGCTATTGCCTCTTCCCTGATGGCCATTCCCTTCAAATCAAACGCAGAGGCATCTGTTATCATCACCCTCAACTCCTTTCCAAGCAGCGAGGGATTACCATGCACAACAACCTGCTTATAGCAGTAGTTCCTGCCAAGCATCGTCCCTGCCTTGCCAACTTCAGAAATCAGCACATTACCCTCCCAGCCAACCCATTTCCGGTTGTTTTCCAGAGCGATTCGATGGAAAAGGTCATGAACTGCCTTTGAGCGGGACTTTATTGCGTGTCCGGAGACTTTCTCCATATGCGAGGCTGCGGTGCCGGGCCTGGGCCAGAACTTGGAGATATTGATGACGTCAGGCTGAATCCTCCTGAGCGCTGTAATAGTGTCGGCAAACTGTTCATCAGTCTCTCCAGGGAAGCCGCAGATGATGTCAGTTGAAAGGGTGAGTTCGGGAACTGCCCTGCGGACTGCGGCGACAAGGGTGAAGAAGTCCTCGACAGTGTATCCCCGCTTCATCTTTTCCAATACATGGTTATTGCCTGCCTGCAGGGGGACGTGGAGGAACTTGTAGATCTTGGGATGCCTGAAAATCCCGACGAATGCAGGGAGGAACTGCTCAAAGAACAACGGGTTGGACATCCCAAGGCGCAGCCTGAAGTCATGGGGGATAGCTACTATCTGGCTGAGAAGCTCTGCTAGGTTACTATTGATGTCAAGGCCGTAGGCACTGGAGTCCTGGCTGGTGAGCCAGACCTCTTTTGCCCCGTCCCTGACTGCTTTCTCGATGTGAGAAATGATGTCGCGTGGTCGGTAGGAGTAGAGCTGGCCCCTGGCATATTTTGTCTTGCAGTAGGTGCAGTGGGAGAGGCAGCCATGGGAAATGGGGACAATCTCTATGAGCTGATTGTTGCGCACTTTTGGAAGGTTGAGCCTGCTTCTGTCCTCTCTTTCAAGGAAGGTGACAATGTTGCCGTTTGCCGTCTCGCTGACAGCCTCGCCAATCCTTTCTATCTGGTAGGTTCCGATGCGGGAGAACCTGTCAAGGCCTTTTCCTCCAGCCTGCGGGATGCAGCCGGCGACAACAACCTTCTTGCCCAGTGAATCAAGCTCAGCAAGCTTCCTGCGAAATGCTGTTTCAGTCGGCCCTTTTACGGTGCAGGAATTGATGACCACAACATCAGCTTCGCCCTCAGTGCTGACCAGAGCGTCACCCCTTTCTGCAAGCAGGCCCTTCATGACCTCGCTATCGGCTTGGTTTGCCGAGCAGCCCTGGGTTATGACATGGACGTTTACCATGGTGAAGAATGAGTTGCTGGGATCATTAAAAAGGTTTGGGCAGCAAGAATCAGAGCTGACCAGGGATGAAAATGACATACTCCAAAAATAAATCCAGCTCGTGAAAAAAGAACAGCAAGGCAAAAATGTTTTTGAATACGATATTTATGGATGTCCAACTCACTTGAAAGGGCAGTTAACAATAGGAGATTTCACAAAATGAGACCTCAAGAATAGGGGGCTTAGTTCAAACTATCTTCAATGATTTTTATATCTTCTTTATTATTTAGTCCATACAATTTATAGATTAACTCATTTAGTTTTAATTCGAATTTATCAATATCTACTTCCATTTTTGTTTTTTCTTCAAATAAATCATAATAACCTTTTTTTGAGGTATCAGAATTAGCAACTTTTACACAGATTGACAAATAAGGCTTTTGAAGTTTCATCAATTCCAAAACTATTGAATTAATTTTCGCTCTTGTTTCTTGAGATGGGATAACTATCGGAAATTTATCCAAATCTACTTTCTTTAATTGAGGAGTAGCATCTCTATTTGTAATTGCAAAATTCCTATAATATACATTCATCAATGTAGAATTTAATAATCCGGTTAAGAAAATAAGGTCTTCTTTGTTTTTATCTTCTTCTGTATAAACAAAATAAAGAGATTGCTCCGGGAAAATTCCAGAATCGTCATATGTAGCGATTAAATCAATTCCAGTTTTTCTTAATAGAACTTTATATTTTTTACCCAGTTTTTCAACGTCTTGAGTCCCGCCAATAAGATTTCTCTTCTCAAAATTAAACCACCATTTTTTTGATTTTGAGAAATGATTAATATTTTCTCCTTTCAAGACATGAATCTGACTTTGTTTTTCTTGATCATGTGTAAGGCTCCCTGGACTAGCAATAAATCCTACTTTTGATTGAAATAAATCAGTAAGATTCTTGACATCACTCTTACTTCTTATTCTTTCAAATATGCTTAAGGTCTCTTTCTTGACAAAAAATAATGCGGAGCCAGAGTTTAAACTATAAGTTTTCTGAGGAATTTTATAAAATTCGGGATGAGGATACTCTGCAATCTCAACAGTATTATTATTTGGTTTTCTATTTTGGATTATAAAGACAACAGTATCTCCAATAATACCTGGAAATTTAGGCTTAAACCATAATTTTCTTATTGTATAATTCTCAAGTATTTTTCTTCGTAATTCTTTAAATTGTTCATTATAACAAATTCTATCAGGAACAATAAAACTAAAAAGTCCGTTTTCAGATATTAACGATAACCCCTTTATAATAAATATTTCATACATATTCGGCCTATATGTATCACAATCATAGGTTTTAAAATAATAATTTAGTTCTTCTTCTGAAATATCTATGCTTTTATGCTTTCCTTTAATTGAGATCCAAGGTGGATTTCCAATTACAATATCAAATTTATAAGGAAATTCTTTATCCCATTCAAAAGCATTTTTAGGATCAATTATTTTGTCGCTAATTAAACTATTGCCTTGCTTAATGTTTTTGTTCAATTCATTAAGCTTCATTTCTTCCTGAATTGTTCTAAGCCATAGATTTATTTTTGCTAATTCCACAGCTTCAGGATCTAAATCAACTCCATGTATATGTTTATGAAGTATAACTTCATTAATTCTTGCGACAGATTTATCATCAATAAACCATGAAAGATTGTTTGTCTTTCTTTTTGATTCTTGTTGTTTGTTGAAATCACGATACTTACTATAAACTGCATCAAACGCTTTTATCAGAAATGCTCCACTGCCACAGGCAGGATCAATAATCTTAATGGAAAATAATTTATCCGGATTTTCTTCTAAATATAAATTAATTGTATTCTGAATGATAAAATCAACAATATATTGAGGGGTATAATATTGTCCCATTTCTTTTCTTACCCCGCTATCTACCTTTTCAACTAGCTTTCCTCTTTTGGTTTCATGTATTATCGTCCCCAAAAATTTTTCATATATACCTCCTAAAACATCAGCATCTAATTTTGAGAAATCTACCTGATCTTCTTCCCCATTTTCGTGCTTAATATAATACATAAGATAAATTACTTTTTCTAATGATTCACTATCAATTTTAAGCTCTTCGCAGGGGTGTGGCTTAAATAATTCACCGTTATATACCTCGTTGATTTCCATAAATAATTCTTTTATTTCATTCATTAATGGCTTAATCTTCTGAGATATTCTTTTCTTGAATATATTTACTCTATCTTCAAGAATTCTGCCATGGTCAAACTCCTTAAAGAAACGCCTATCTTCTGCAACTCTGATAAACAAAAACCTATTAATTATCTTATGCGCGTGCTCTCTTGCTACTTTAAAATCATCAATTTTATTTAAATGAAGTATAGAATCTATTAAGAACTTTCTTCCTTTAATGATGTTATCGATAACTTCTTCGCTAACTGGTTTTTTTACTTCACCTTTTGAAGCAAATTTTGCTAAAATAGTATTTTCTTTAATTTCATTATAAGATAGAAACCACAATCTTTGGTCAAATAAATTTTCATACTGGTTGATATGTACTGAAAATAGAAGTTTTCCTTCTGAACTCTTGGAAAGTATAAAAGGATCATAAACTCTTATCTCTTTTCCATTAGTTAGAATACAGGCTCTTACTTGCTTGTAATAACCATACTCCAAAGCTTGTTTTATATATTTTGGATTATCTAGTGATTCACTAAATGCTTTTGCTTCAACTACTACTTTTTTTTCACCATTAATATATAAAACATAATCTGGTATTTTTGTTCTATCTTCAACTTTAACAGAATCTCTTCTTAAGACTTGGTCAAAGTTATCTATGTCCCAATTTAATATTTGAAGAATTCTTTCGATAAATCTTTCAGTATTTCTTTCATCTAAAGAGTGCTCTCTATCCTTTATTTTAGTAGTGTATTCATCTACTAATTCCTTTATTCTTACCTTTGATTCCTCTTTAGTTAATTGTCTTAAAACCATCCTATATTCAAAAGAAGAATTCGATATATAAATGTTCTTGCCTCTCGCACAAATATTCGAAAGAGGCACGGCATTCATCCCACAGATATCCTAAGAAATTGCAAGGCAATTTCTGGGGCACCAAAAAATCCAAGGAAATTTTTTAGTGTGCTCAGAAATCAATGATTTCTGGCACTCAAAAATCTCTGATTTTTGTTGAATATGTGGGTATTCTGCCTACGATTTTATAACAGCCATTTGGTGATGGGCCTCACGGTCCTGATTGGAGGGGTGCAGTTTGTGGTTGATGAGCTAGGGAACATCGTTCTGGCGTTGCTGTGAGCAAAAGGATTAGAGAAAAGGGAAGCAGGGCTCCTCTTTGCGTATAAAATATTCAATTTTTCGGCACATGGACTTAAATCCTCCTTGATATCTGAAGCAGGCATGAGGCTTATCACAGCAATAACTGCTGCCCTGCTCATGTATGGCTGCGCCGCTCCAAGCTACCATGCTTCAAGATATGCCGGCGGTGCAGCAGCAGCTCCGATAATCAGAGCTGCTCGTCCAGTGCCTGCCCTGTTGCCGTCACAATTGAATCCTGAGGGATGGACGCCCCAATCAAGCATAGCAGGTTATCTGCCAAGGCAATACCGCGTATCACCTCAGGACGGCGACGTTGTCATCTACCAGCAGACTTATGTCTCGGGCAATGGCAATACGCCTGACATCTTGGTAACTGCAACCCTCTTAGAGGAGGATGGGCACTACTTCCTTCTTGCTGCTTCAGCACGATTTGACACGAACGGAAATGAAATAACTGACAGGGAGATCATCTTTCAAGATTGCAATGGAAACGGCATTACACCACGGGAGATGAGACTTCAGGACACAGGCTTTACTTTTTCAAAAATCATGGACCTAATCGCAAAAGAGCCATTGAGCAGGGTAGACATCAGGGGGCCAGTGCAGCACAGGCTTGAAGAGATGCTTCGCTCACCTGAATTCCTTAACTATCTGAAATTTACTCCTAACTGAAGGGGCCAGTCCACGCTAAATCAACGCAATTTCACATAAGCGTAAATTATTAATAGGTCAGAATGAAGCAACACGTCATGAGAACTCCCATCATTGCAGGGAACTGGAAGATGAACCAGCTCTCGGGACAGGCATGGGAGCTAGCTAAGGGCATCACCGAGAAGGTAGGGTCCATGGGGGACAAAGAGGTGGTACTGTGCCCTCCCTTTACTTCTCTGGCAACGGTGTACTCCATCATCAAGGACACTCCTCTGAAGCTTGGGGCTCAGAACGCATATTGCGAAAAGAAAGGAGCATTCACAGGGGAAGTGTCGCCAGGCATGCTCAGGGATGCAGGCTGCTCCTATGTGATTTTAGGCCATTCAGAGCGGCGGCTGATTTTCGATGAAGACGATGAGCTTATCAATCAGAAGGTGAAGATATCCCTTGCGACAGGGCTGAGAGTCATCCTGTGCGTGGGCGAGACGCTTGAGCAGAGGGACCAGGGTAACGAGGAGGCAGTCGTCGCAAGCCAACTGGAGGGCTCTCTTGCTGACATCAGCGATGAGGACATGACTGCTGTTGTGATAGCCTATGAGCCTGTATGGGCCATCGGGACAGGAGAAACTGCAACGCCGGCTGAGGCGAACAAGATGCATGCCTTCATAAGGAAATCGCTCTCCATAGTGTTTTCCGAGAAGGTAGCTGAGGAGACGCGCATCCTGTATGGCGGCTCTGTCAATCCTGACAACGTGAAGGAACTGATGGAGCAGGAGGAGATTGATGGGGTGCTTGTGGGCGGCGCATCATTATCTGCTGATTCATTTGTGCAGTTGGTGAGATATGAGCTGCAGGCGGCTTGATAAGGCTAGAAATTCCTCTTTCTTCAGCCCCGCTTTCCCTCTGAGTTCAAGCAGTAGTCTCAAAAGTGTGAACCAATTTTGAAATTGAACAACTATTGCACAGCCACGAAACCATTAAATAACCCCTACCCCAAGGCAGATGCACCATGAACATCACCTCAGTCAAAGCAAGAGAGATCCTCTCCTCAGGAGCAGTGCCATCCCTTGAAGTCAAAGCCATGCTTTCTGATGGCTCAATGGGTGTAGCTAGTGTCCCCTTCGGCGCATCGGCAGGCATTCACGAGGCATTCGTGCTGCTTGACCATGACAAAAAAAGGTTCATGGGAAACGGCATGCTCAAGGCAATCAATAACATCAACAAGGTGATAGCTCCAAAGCTTAAAGGAAAGGACGCAGCAAAACAGATTGACATTGACAATCTCATGAAGAAGCTTGACGGGACGCCAAACAAGTCGCGCTTAGGCGCAAACGCCATCCTTGGCGCCTCAATGGCAGTAGCAAAAGCAGCCGCAGCCTCAAAAAAGATTCCTCTGTATGCCTACATAAGAAAAGCCTTCGGGCTGCCCATAAGGGTGTGGACGCTGCCTAACCCCATGATGGTGGTCATAGAAGGCGGAAAGCACGCAGACAATTCTACAGACCTTCAGGAATACATGATTACTCCTTACGGCAGGAGGTCAGCAAGAGAGAACGTGCGCATGGGGATAGAGGTTTATTTCCATATCAGGAAAGTGCTGAAATCTGAAGGGTATAATACCAATGTGGGAAACGAGGGAGCCTTTGCGCCTGTCGGCCTGCAAACCAACGAGACTCCTCTGCGGATCATCCTGGAAGGCATCATGCGCTCAGGCTATAAGCCTGGAAAGGACGTGGGCATCTCCCTTGACCCGGCAGTATCGGAAATTTTTGAGGAGGGCAGGTATATCCTCAAAAAGGAGAATAAGAAACTCACCTCAAAAGAGATGGTCGCATATCTTGAGGGCTGGATAAAGAAATATCCTGCTATCGTCACCCTTGAGGACGGCCTCGCAGAAGACGACTGGGAGCACTGGCCGCTGCTCAACAAGGCAATGGGAAAGAGGGTAGCAATTGTCACCGACGATCTTACCGTCACCAATCCTGAACGCCTCCAGCGGGCAATTGACACCGCGTGCGGCAATGCCATTCTCATCAAGCTCAACCAGATAGGGACGCTCTCCGAGACGGTTGAGACCTGCATGCTTGCAAGAAAGCATGGCTGGATAACTATCGTCTCTCACCGGGGAGGCGGCGAGACCAATGACACCTCCATGGTTGATGTTGCAGTCGCAGTTAATGCAGCAGCGATAAAGGTCGGCCCGTCAAGAGGAGAGCGCGTCTGCAAGTACAATCGCCTAATGGAAATTGAAGAGGAGCTGGGGAAGAAGGCGACGGCAGCAGGAAAGGGATTTAGAAGGATTACGTAGTATAGCTTCTTGTTCCTTCTTCTTATAGCAAAGTGCAGTAATAATGAAACTTTTAGATATGCACTTTGCTATACTAGCAGAAAACACAAATGTCAAGAACCGCGATGCGTGTTCTTGAGCATGCTCAGAAATCGCCTTTTGATTATGATTCTTGCGATTTCCGACATGTTCGATAATTAATGTTTTCTGCTATTAGTTGAATAATTTTCCGCATTTCACCATCTCTATATGTTCAGTACATCATCTTCTCTTTTTAGAAAAAAAGAAAAGGGTAACCAGTGAGACTAATACGAATCTGCCTTTATTCACACACCCACTCGCTGTCCCCTGCCCACTTGTCTATCTCAAGAGCCTTGTTTGTCATCTCAATGGACTTCTTGGCGTCAGGGAAGCCCATCGCTGCCCTGATAGCGTCTATGTTCTCGCAGATGACGTCAGATTCCTGGTGGACCGCCTGCATGTAGAGAAGCTTGTTGCCGTTGACGCCGATGGCCTCTTTCCAGACCACAATCTCAGGCATGTCGCCGCGGGAGCGCTCAAGGTCCCTGGCTAATTCCATGATCTCTGCAGTTGACCTGACCTTTGAGGCATTGTCAAGGACACGGATCCTTGTGGCTTTCCTGAAGACCTCGATGGTGTCATGGACGCTTGGTGTTTTCACGCAGTCCACGATGAGGGTATGGACGTGCATGAGCGTTGTTGATACCGAAAGGGCCGTAGTGAAAATCCTGACGTCTGGAAGGACAGTCTGAACGTCTGGGCCATGGTGGCTTGGCAGCTCAAGGACAGGAACGATGGCATTGATTGGGCCATGCCTGATGTCCCAGGGGTCAGCGCCTCTTCTTATCATGGTGGCATTGACCTCAGCGATGCCGAATTTCTTGTGGACCTCATACAGGGTTCTCGCTAGGCCAGTCGTGTTGCAGGAGACCACCCTGATATAGTCGCTGTTGACGGCTTTTGGATAGTTGACTTGCGCGGTGAAGGATATCTCGGCAACGTCAGCCTTCTCTCCTCCCTGAAAGATTGCCTTGACCTTGCCGGGGAGATAATATTTCTCCTTGTTCTCCTTGCCAATCTTCTTTGGGGTGGTATCAACGATGATATCAACTTTCTTCAGGAGATCCCTAATGCTTCCGGCTATAGTTATGCCGTGCTCCTTGAGATGCTCACCATCGTCAGTAGCATAGAGGGCAATCTTTTTCTCCTGTGCGGCAAGGATTCTGTAGTTGTAGGAGTGCGCAGTGACTCCCACAAGCTCCATGTCCTCCTGCAACATGACGGCATCAGCGACGCGTTTTCCAATGGTTCCGTATCCGACAACACCCACTTTTATTTTCTTCATGTTGTTCACCTGCTACACTAAGCATTGTTCTGTCCCTTCATAGACCTTGAGGGCAAAAGCTACATCTTTTCCCGCAAAGATTATGGCAGAAATCGCATTGCAGAGCCTGACTGCCTCGTCAAGGGGCTTCTGGTGGATGTTCCTTCCTGTCGCGTTGCCTCTGCAGCCGCTGACGTTGATCTGCTCCCATGTCTCATGCAGGAATTCTCTTGCCGGCTTTAAAGAGCCTCCTGCGGTGATGAGCCCTGTGCGGGACCCTGCTGCAAGCACTGCTTCCCTGAAGGCTTCTGCGGTGGAGCCTTCATTAACCTTGGGATAATTGACCTTGACAAAGTCTGCTCCTAAGCAGGCGCCCACTCCTGCTGCCCCTGCCACGATGTGGGGATCTTTCTCGTTAGGCACGGCTTTGCCGCGGGGATACATCCAGAAAATTGCAAGGAGTCCGTTCTGGTGGGCTTTTGTCGCTAATCTGCCTGCTTCAGCGAGCATGCTGCTCTCTTTATCGCTTCCGACATAGACAGTATAGCCTACCCCAACGATGTTTAGCCCTGAACTCCTCCGAAGAGCGAGGACATCCTCAAGCTCAACAAGCGAGCTGCTGACAGGTTCTGCCTGGCCCACGCCCACAAGATGGGACCTTGAATTGATCTTGACGATATAATTGACGTCACGGTAGGAGGGGCCATATTTTGCTATGAGGCCTAATTGCGTGGCGAATGCTCCAATGGCTCCTTTTGATGCTATCCTGAAAAGGTGCTCAGGGTCTGCATCATCAGAGGGGATGCGCTTTTCGCTGCCATGCTCCTTTATGGTGCCGTAGAAATCGTCGTTGAGATGCTCTATCTTCTGGTCCCCTGCAAAGAGCATAAGCCTTCCCGTGTTTCTGGTCATGGCAAGGAAATTCCTGATGTAGCTTTCCTTTGCCTCTGCTGGGACGTCTGCCGGTGTGATGATGTCTTTTGCGAAGAGTTTTTTTGGTTGTGCCATGGTTTCACCTCAAATGTTGGATTGCTTCTGTCCTAGTGACCTTTACCTCAAATCATGGATGATAGGCTCATCATCGTAATGATGGTGTGCCTCGATGAACCGCCAGGTCCTTGTCTGTGCTCGCATAACTACTGAATTCGTTATGGCGCCCGTTGCCTTGAACCTCACTCCCCTAAGGATTGTTCCGTCAGTCACGCCAGTTGCGGCAAACATTGCACGGTCCCCCCTGCAAAGGTCGTTGATGGATAGCTTCTTGTCAATGTCGGTTATGCCCATCTTTTCAGCGCGCGCCTCAGACTCCCTGCCTGTTGAGACAAGCCTTCCCTGAATCTCACCGCCCATCGCCTTGAGCGCTGCTGCGGTGATGACGCCCTCTGGCGCAGCGCCAATGCCAAGGAGCATATCAACGCCTGAATCGGGAAATGATGGCGCAAGACCGCCAGCGATGTCGCCGTCGCGAATCAGCCTTATCCTTGCGCCTGCTTTTCTTATGTCCTCAATGAGCTTTTTATGGCGCTCACGCTCAAGGACGATGATAGTAGTTTCATCAATGTCCTTGTCAAGGGCATCTGCCACTGCCTGAATGTTCTCTTTGACAGGAATGTCAAGGTCTATCTGGCCCTTTGCCTGCGGACCGACAGCAATCTTGTCCATGTAGATATCAGGCGCTGCCAGGAGGTCTCCCTTAGGTGCAGCAGCAAGCACTGCAATCGCATTGTTGCCCCCGCGTGCGGTGATGTCAGTCCCCTCAAGAGGGTCAACAGCAATGTCAATAGAAGGACCCTTGCCTGAGCCTACCTCCTCGCCGATGTAGAGCATAGGAGCCTTGTCCCGCTCGCCTTCGCCGATGACTACCGTCCCCTTGACATCAATAGCAGAAAACGCAAGGCGCATGGCCTCGACTGCTGCCCTGTCTGCGGATTTACTGTCTCCCCTTCCCATCCATTTCGAGCATGCCAAGGCGGCAGCCTCGGTAGCACGAACGAATTCCAGCGCAAGATTCTTGTCCATCAATACCAGCCCCTGTTCTTTTGCTGGCTTAAGGGTTGTATATAAATATTGTGCTTTATCATATAAAGTATTACATTTTTCATGAAAATTATCATACCTTTTCATACCAATAGGAAGATATTTATAGGTGTGCTTTACCATTGTCAATAGGGGATGGGACAGACAAAAGAGCGCATCACGATAACGCTTGACAAGGACCTTCTTGAGCAGATAGACAGGAGAGTAGATGGCATCACCATCAAGAACCGCTCGCAGGAGATAGAGCACATCCTTTTAGATGCTCTTGGCTCACGGACTCCAAAGCACGCTGTCATCCTTGCTGGTGGCATGGGAACTCGCCTGAGGCCTCTTACCCTGAGCACACCCAAGGCTCTGGTTGACGTTCACGGCAAGACGCTTACTGAGCACCTGCTGGACCTCCTGAAAAAGTATGGTGTAACCCACGTAACCCTTTCTGTGGGATACCTGATGGACAAGATAAGGGAGCATTTTGGCGACGGGGCAAAACTTGGGGTAGCCATTGATTACATTGAGGAGGGTGAGCCTCTTGGCACTGCCGGACCTTTGCTTTTTCTGAAGGGGAGGATGAAAGACAGTTTCATTGTGTCCAATGGTGATGAGTTGAAGAAGATTAACATCCCGAGGATGTACCGGCTGCACCGCAGGAAGAATGCCCTTGCAACGATTGCTTTGACTACGGTGCAGGACCCGTCGCAATATGGGGTTGCTCGCTTAGATGGCACCAGGATCCTTGAGTTTGTGGAGAAGCCAAAGAAGTCGGAAGCTCCCTCTAACCTTATCAATGCAGGGTTCTACATTCTTGAGCCTGAAGTGCTTGACATGATAGGCCCAGGAAAGCAGATGCTTGAGAAGGACGTGTTCCCTAAGCTGGCGCAGATGGGGAGGCTACGGGGATTTCCGTTTGCGGGCCAGTGGTTTGATACCGGTAATCTTGAAAGGCTTGAGAAAGCAAGGAAATTGTGGAAGGACATCCAGCCGTATGAGGAGTATTGAAGCAGTCTGCCTTGTACTTTTTGAGCATGTTAATATAGAGGATTGCGTTAATCAGTTTAACATTGCCGGTAGTATCTTTATGATGCTTCCGACGCAATCCGATTATTAAATAATTGCAGCAAATTAAACTGAATACTGCAATTATCTATAATTTTAGACAAACACCGTCCTCTTGACTTTCTGGCTGAGGATGTCGGCTATGTCGTGCTTTCCGTTGGCGACGATGGTTGGGATGCCTTTAGCTGCGACTCTTTTTGCTGCCCTTACTTTTGAGAGCATGCCGCCCTTGCCGTAGCATCCTGCCTCGCGGGATGCCATTTTTTCAATTGCAGGCGTTACCTTCTCCACGACATCAACTACCTGAGCGTTCCCGTTGACTTTTGGGTTGTCGGTGCAGAGGCCGTCAACGTCGGTCAGGATGAGCAGGAGACCGACATCAAGGGATTCGGCGACAAGCGCTGCGAGGTCGTCGTTATCGCTGAAGAGGCTTGAGGTTCCTGCTGCAAACTCTTCTTTGGTCAGGACGTCGTTGGTGTTGATGATGGGGAGGGTCTTCTCTTTTATGTAGGCGTTGATGACCCTTTTGAGATTTTCAAACTCATCAGCATTATTGAAGTTGTGGTGGGTGAGGAGAATCTGGGCCACCTGGATGCCATGCTCCCTGAAGTTGTCCTTGTAGTATTTCATGAGGCGAATTTGCCCTTTCCCCGACAACAGCTGCAAAGAAAAAGCATCCCTTGGCCTGATGGCCTTTCCCTCAATCTCTAATCCTGCAGCGACTGCTCCTGAACTCACCAGAAGTATTTCCTTTCCTGCCTTGATAAGCAGCGCAATCTCCTGTGCCTTTTGCTTGAGGAACGATTGGTTAAGCTTAGCTCCCTGCGTCACGGTGGCTGTGCCTATCTTGATGAGGATCCTTTTTGCCGCATTGATTCTTTCCTGCATGCGGGTTGAGAATAAGGGCGATTCTTTTAAAGATATCTTTTTATAGTTCTCCTCTTCTGCCAGAACATGCCATGCACAGCAAGTGAGAGGATAAAAAGCCTCCCAGGCTACGCCTTTGCAGACATCGACAGTCTTGTAGCCGAACAGAAGAAGAAGGGCATTAAGGTCATAGATTTTGGAGTTGGAGACCCTACGGACCCTACTCCTGGCGCAATACGGAACCATTGCAAAAGGGCTATAGATAAGCATAAGTCCTCAGGCTATCCCAGCTACATAGGCTCAAAGGAGTTTCGGGAAGGCATCGCTAACTGGTGCGGCGAGCGCTTCAAAATCAGCCTTGATCCTGACAGGGAGATCTGCTCAACCATGGGCGGAAAAGAAGGGGTGTTCCATTTCCCGCTAGGCTTTGTCAATTCTGGCGACTACGTCATCTCCCCTAACCCAGGGTATCCGCCCTATGAGCGAGGAACGATGTTTGCGGGAGGAAACAATCATTTCTACAATCTTGAAAAAGACAGCCATTTCCTCCCTGACCTTGAGAGCATCCCGAAGGATGTCGTAAAGAAGGCAAAGATACTCTGGCTCAACTATCCCAACAATCCAACCGGAGCATTGGCTCCAAAATTGTTCCTCAAGGAGGCTGCTGATTTCGGCCATGACAACGGCATTATCATCGCATCAGACGAGGTCTATTCTGAACTGTATTATGATGAGAAGCCAGCCTCCATCCTTGAAGTCACACGAGAGGGCGTTATTGCCTTCCAGAGCCTCTCCAAGCGCAGCAACATGACCGGCTACCGAATAGGGTGGGCTATGGGCGATGAGAGCATCATCTCAGTCTTCAAGAAGGTCAAGACCAACATTGATTCTGGGACACCTGACTTCATTCAGGATGCGGCAATCGCCGCGTTGCAGGATCAGGAGCATGTCGAGATAGCAAAAGCTGACTACAGAAAAAAAGCTGACATCCTTTCAAAGGCATTCACCATTATCGGCCTTGCTGACTGCAGGCCAAAGGGGGCAATATACATCTGGCAGGAAGTGCCAAAGATGATTTCAGGAGTTGATTTTGCTAAGAAGTTGGTCGAGAAAGGTGTTGTGGGGACGCCAGGTGCGTGGATTTCAAGGGAGAACAACCGTGTGAATCCTGGTAAGCAGTATGTCCGCTTTGCCTTGGTTCCCAGCATTCCTGACTGCAGGGAGGCTGCTGAGAAGATAAGGGAGATCAGGCTGTAGCTGATTTTCTTCAGTGCTTTTCTTTTCGGCATCTAAAAGCTCATCATCAGAAAAAAAGGCATTGGCCATGCCTCCCATCACTCCCACAGCCAATGTGCAACTTCATCCTTTTCTATTCAGGCAATCCCCTCATTGCACTTTCCGACGGGAGAAAAGAAAAGTGAAGGAAAAGAAGGGAAAACAAAAAAGACTCTTGCTGCGCTGGCAGCAGGGCATTTGTTGCAGCCATCGCAGGGATTTCTGAATATACCCTCTCGTTCTTGAGCTCTGCTGAAGCGATTGCTTTTACCCTTAGGGGACGGGTGAACGAAACGGAAAACAAATGTTTATAAAATAGATATCTTCTAATCTTATTATTCAAGAGGTGAGGTAAAATGATTTGGATATACATAATAGGACTGATTGTTTTTCTTGCAATATTTGGAATAAGAATGCTTTACCAATATGAGCGGGGAGTTGTTTTTACTCTAGGAAAATATAGCCACATTAAAGAACCTGGATTAAATTGGATTGTGCCGATATTCCAAACAATGAGAAAGATTGATATGCGTATTAAAACTGCTGATATTCCAAAACAAGAAGTTATGACAAAAGATAATATTCCTCTCCTTGCAAATACTGTCGTTTTCTTTAAAGTTGAAAGGCCTGCTGATGTTGTAATAAAAATAGAGGATTTTGAATATGCGGTCAGACAATTTACACAAGGAGCTTTACGGGATGTTGTAGGCAACTATGAACTGGACTTTGTTTTAACAGAAAGAGAGAAAATTGCAGCAAGCATAAAGAAGATAGTAGATACAGAAACCTCTGGCTGGGGGGTGGATATTGAATCAATAAAAATTCAGGAAGTTGAGTTGCCTGCTGAAATGAAAAGAGCAATGGCTAAGCAAGCCGAATCTGAAAGAGAGAGAAGAGCAGTTATTATTTCTGCTGAAGGAGAATTAAAAGCATCTGAAAATCTGAAAAAAGCGGCAGATAATCTCTCAACAAATCCGGTAGCAATTCAATTAAGAACTCTGCAGACCATAAGAGATATTGCAGCAGACCCATCTGAAAAAATTGTTTTATTCCTTCCTTCAGATATGGGTGACCTGATTAGAAAATTTTCGAAATCCTAAAAATACGCAACATAGCAACTGGTCAAACCCCGCACAAAAATACTTGTGATATTTGATGCATAAATGGAGGATTTAGAAATGTTAGAACATAAAAAGAGGTATCTCCAAATAGCATTTAATGATGATTTACTTGCGGTTAATAGAACTCTTCCACTAATTCCCAGAAGTGACAGAATTTTTATTGAAGCTGGAACACCATTTATCAAAAGGGAAGGATTTAATGGAATTAACAAGATAAAAGAAATCTGGAGCGGCTTTGTCGTTGCTGATTTAAAGACTATGGATGGCGCGTTAGAGGAAGTAGATTTGGCTTATAATGCAGGGGCGTCTGCTGCAACTGTCCTTGGAAGCGCGTCTGTTGAAACAATCAGCCTATTTATTAAAAGGTGTAAGGAGCTAAATCTTGTTTCTATGATTGATATGATTAATGTTGAAGATCCATTGAAAATTGTATTAAAATTAAACCGCCCACCAGAGGTTGTTATCTTACATAAAGGAAGAGATGAAGAAACCACTTGGGGTAAAGTAATCAAGTATAAACATATCAATAAAATCAGAAGTAAATACGACGTGTTGATCTCAGCGGCAGGAGGAGTAGATTTAAAGGAAGCAAGCAGTGCTATTTTTAATGGTGCAAATATTGTAGTTGTAAATATTGTTACTACGGCAGACCCATGGACAGGCATAACATCAGATAAAGATGTTGCAAAAGTTGCAGAACAATTTTTAAAAACGATTGAGTGAGGTGTTAATAATGGATTTTGCACAAATTAGTTTTTTAATAAGCATCGGTTGTTTGGCAGCAATTATCTATACATTAAGGCTGCTTGTATTATTGGATAAGAAAATATCAAAGATAATGAAACATCAAGGGATTAGTGAAAAATATGGATAATTGCGGTATTTATGTGACAGTAGCCGCAATTATTCAATAGGCGAAATGCGTGGAGAGGTGTCAGCAGATGCAATCCATCGCAGTGTCACAATATCAACGCATTTCTCCATAATAGCACACCATGGTCGAGCAGCAACTCAAAGCGATGGGAATCATTGTCAGAAAAGTCTACAGGAACCTTTCTCCCCATGAGCTCATCACCCATGCGCTGAAAAGGGATGAAGGGACGCTTACCCACACGGGAGCACTACTCATCAATACCGCGCCCTATACAGGGAGAAGCCCAAATGACCGCTTCATTGTCAATGATCCTTCGGTCTCAAAGGATATCGCATGGGGAAAGGTAAACAAGCCATTGTCCCATGATAATTTTTTAAGGCTGCTCACCCACATGAGGGGATATCTTTCCATGCTGCCCCATACCTATGTGTTCGATGGGTGTGTGGGGGCTGACCCGCAATGCTCACTCCAGGTGAGGGTGGTGACGGAGCACGCAAGCCATAACCTGTTTGCGCACCAATTGCTGCGACGGCTGATAAGAGAAGAGTTGCTGTCACATACCCCTTCGCTCACCGTGCTTGTCGCTCCAGGATGTGTTGCTGACTCCCCTAAAGAGTTTGGCATCAATTCTGAAGCCTTCATCGTCATAAGCCTTGAGGCAGGGATTATCCTCATTGGAGGTACAGGCTATGCGGGTGAAATCAAGAAGGCATTGTTCTCTGTGATGAACTACATCCTTCCAAAGAAGGGAATCCTTCCCATGCACTGCAGTGCCAATGTCGGCAAAGACAATGACGTTGCACTGTTTTTGGGGCTTTCAGGAACAGGAAAGACTACGCTTTCAGCTGACCAAGAGAGAATGCTTATAGGCGATGATGAGCATGGCTGGAGCGAGCAGGGAATCTTCAACTTTGAAGGAGGCTGCTATGCAAAGTGCATCAACCTGAAGAAGGAAAAAGAGCCCCAGATATGGGAGGCTATCAGGCATGGCGCACTGCTTGAGAACGTCGTGGTGAGGGAGGATGGCAGCCACGATTTTTCTGATGATTCCATCACCGAAAACACAAGAGCAGGGTATCCACTGCATTATATCCCTAACATAGTGGAATCCGGAAGAGGAAGCCACCCAAAGAACATCATTTTTCTGACTGCTGATGCCTCAGGGGTGATGCCGCCTGTAGCAAGGCTTTCAGCAGAGCAGGCAATGTATCACTTTATGTCAGGCTATACCAGCAAGCTTGCAGGAACTGAGCGAGGTGTGACAAAACCCATTGCCACGTTCTCAACACTGTTTGGCGAGCCCTTCATGCCTATGGACCCGTCAGTATACGCAAAGCTCCTGAAAAAATATATGCAGCGATATGGTGCGACGGTATATCTTGTCAATACTGGCTGGACAGGAGGGCCCTACGGTGTTGGCAGGAGGTTCGACATCGCTACGACAAGAGGGATAGTTTCTTCTATTCTTTCCGGCGAGCTTGTGTTAGCCCGATGCAGGACTGACCAGATATTTGGTTTTTCTGTCCCGCTCTCCTGCAACGGAGTTGCATCATCCCTCCTTGACCCTGCATTGACATGGGATGACAGGAAAGGATATGAGCAGAAAGCAAGCGAACTTGCAGGACTCTTCATCCGGAATTTTGAGCGCTTTCCTGATGCGCCTGAGGAGACCAGAAGTGCAGGGCCCAAGCATCAGTGAGCGATTCTTATCTCGTTCTTGTCTTTTTCTATCAATGCCTCTTTTTCCATCTTTTGGATGATACCCTTGATGTTTTTGTGCTTCACCTCTTCTGCTAGTTTTTCGTAGGGGACTGCATCCTCTCTAATGAGCAGCCGCAGGATTTTTCCACGTGCCTGGCGCTCAGAGCCCTCAAATGGTGACTGCCTGCTTATTGGCCTTATCCCTGTCTTTTTTGCCGTAAGATGGGTTGCGCCATAGTCCATCAGGGCATTGTACCATATCATGGCTTTTCCTTTGGGAACACAGCGCTTAGCGATGTGAGCAATCTCCTTCATGGTGAAGACATGGGGAAGATTGAGTTCTGCCATGATGACCCTTCTGACGTTGGTATCAACCACTGCAACCTCCCGATTGAATGCGAAGGCAAGGATGGCGTTGGCAGTGTAGGGGCCTATTCCAGGGAGCTTTCGCAATTCCTCTTCAGAATGCGGAAATGTGCCCTGATGATGCGCGGCTAATTCCTTACAAAGCTTATGGAGCCTTACAACGCGGCTGTTGTAGCCAAGCCCTGACCATAGGGCAAGAATCTCCTTTCTGCCAGCAGCTGCCAAATCAAGGAGAGTGGGATACGCAAGAAGGAATTTCTCATAATAGGGGATGACCCTATCCACCTGTGTCTGCTGGAGCATCACTTCTGAGAGAAGGATGTGGTAGGGGTCGGTTGTGTTTCTCCATGGCAGGTCCCGCCTGTTCTTTTTGTACCATGAAAGAACTTTCTTCTGAAATCTCCGGATTTGCTCATCTGATACCATTAGAAAATAAAAAGAACTGAGCTATTAAAACTTAATGGCACACATTGATTCCCCGCCTCATGAGATACTTCTGATGATATTCTTCGGCCCTCCAGAACTCCTTAGCTTGCACAATGGCTGTCGCTATTGCCTTTCCATTCTTTTGCTGCTGCTTTTTCTTTGACTCTTGAGCTGCTTTCTTCTGCTTCTCATCATGGCAGAAGATGACAGAGCGGTACTGGGTGCCAACGTCATGCCCCTGCCTGTTGACCTGTGTTGCGTCATGGCAATTCCAGAATGCCTCAAGAAGCGCTGCATAGGATATCTCCTCAGGGTCATAGGCTACCTGCACCACCTCGGCGTGCCCTGTCCTGTCGGTGCAGACCTCCTTATAGGTTGGGTTATCAGTGCTTCCTCCCATGTAGCCTACTGCTGTCTCCTTGACTCCTGCAAGTGTCCTGAAGGCCTCCTCAACTCCCCAGAAGCATCCTGCTCCAAACGCTGCTTTCTTTGTTGCCATGCTTGTTTTCCTCTCTTGCCCTATTTTTATTGACGCACTTCTTTAACTCGTCATCCCTATTCCAGACCCTCCAGTCCAACTCACCATTTGGCCATGCAACAAATCCATTCAAGGACAGTTGCACCTGAAGATTTAGCCTTCTCATTTATTAATTCCCCTTCACATCGGGTTTGGCTGCAGCATGCTTAGCCTGTTGCCCTCGGTGTCCCTAAAGGAGACGTATGTTCCTACTCCTGGTATGTCCATCGGCTCTCCAAGCATCTTGCCGCCTGCTTTTGCAACTTTTTTCATTGATTCCCTGATGTCATCAACGGCAATGACTACAGAGGGATGCTGTGGTGGCATATCCTTAGTCTGCTGGTAAAAGCCGCCATTGATTTTGCCTGGCTCCTTTGGCATTCCCTTATCGTCAGTCTCCATGGTTGTTGCAAGGACGTAATTGCCCATCTCTTCGCCCAATTGCCTGGTTTTCCAGCCGAAGGCTTCAGTGTAAAAGGCTGCAATTCGTTTCCTGTCGGCAGCCGGCATTTCAAAATGGACTACTGGGTTCATTGTTGTATTTGCCATTGTCTACGCCTCCACTATTGCCCTAAACCCTGCATACGCAAACCTTTTCATGTCAAAGGGCATGGGCTTGTCTTTCCAATCGTTTGCATTCATCAAGGGGTCTTTCATGACCTTTGCATTGACCAGGTCCCTGTGTTTTCTTGACTTGTACATGATAAATGAGAACCAGACGGTTTCTCCCTTCTTTAGCTTAGCCATTTTGGGAAACATCAGTGCTTTCATCCCGCACATGTCAGGATTAAGATCATCGCCCATACACTCAAAATAAGCAAGAGCACCGTGCTTTTTCCACACTTTTCCAGCCATCTGAGCCATCTTCTGATATGCTTTAACCCTCTTTTTCGAAACCACCAGAACAAAACCATCAACGTATTTCATTTTAGTTCGCCTCCCTTGTCTTTCATCTCGCTAGGCATCTTTGATTCGTCCATGTACAGGATTTCCCAGATATGGCCATCCAAATCATGGAAGGCGCGGGCATACATCCAGCCATGGTCTGCTGCTTTTCGGTATTCCTTTCCTCCGGCTGATTCGGCCATCTTTATGAGGCTGTCCACCTCAGCCCTGCTTTCAGCCGACAGGGCAACAAGAACTTCAGTGCTTTTGAAGGCATCTGCTATTGCTTTCCCCGGAATAAAACCCCCGAAAAACTTTTCAGCAAGCACCATGGCATAGATATGCTCGCCAAAAATGATGCATGCTGCGTTTTCGTCGGTGAACTGGGGGTTATAGGCAAATCCTAATTTTTTAAAAAATGCTATTGACTTTTTCACGTCTTTTACTGGCAGATTTACAAATATTTGTCTTACATGCTTAGCCATTGTAGAATCACCTTTTTGAGTATGCTTCACTATTGTTAATAAACCTTTCCGTGCTGAGGCGGCTTCATCCAAAAAATAAATAACTCCCCTCTTCTCTAGCCAGAAAACGCAGCGCGAAGTTATACAGTGCGAAAAGCATTTTTGCTTAGTGTCTTAATATCGTTCCCAGAGCATCCTATTCTCCTCAAGGGAATAGTGGGTCAAGAACGATTTAAGGACACGAGGGCATTTTTCCTCGTGTCCTAATATCGTTCACTACATTTTCAGCCTTTCGTCATTCCTCTCTCACCAGCGCATAAGTGTCATAGAGTCATCACTTCGCTCCTTTCCTGCGGTTTTCTCTCTCTTTTTTGCACT
>Ga0208373_1000647_pt1 | contig 56404 bp, 51 predicted proteins | sample RifOxyC2_FD_184036 | JGI IMG/M metagenome (GOLD analysis project Ga0208373, IMG submission 184036) | Soil microbial communities from Rifle, Colorado - Rifle Oxygen_injection C2 (SPAdes) | ecosystem: Environmental > Terrestrial > Deep subsurface > Rock core/Sediment | place: Rifle, Colorado...
TCAAAGGTTAACTTAAATGTACGCAGCTAAACAGAAGGCAAGCGTAATTATTCAAGCCAGAATGAGTTCTACTCGGTTACCAGGTAAAGTTATGATGAAAGTTATTGGAAAACCGTTAATTGGGCACATGATTGATAGATTGCGTCATGCAAGCATGATTGATAAAATAATTGTAGCAACGTCTATCGATAATGCAAATAATTTGATGTATGATTATCTAAAAAGCTACGGGGTTATTGTTTATAGGGGCAGCGAAAATGATGTTTTAGCTCGATTTTATGAAGCGGCTCACAAATATAAATTGAAATATATTATTAGAGTAACAGCTGATTGCCCATTGATAGACCCCAACATTATAGACAAATTTGTTTCTGATTTTTTTTCTCGCGGCGCAGATTATGTTTGTGGGACCTCAAGATTGGCCGAAGGATTAGACACAGAAGTTTTTAGCTTTGAGGTATTGGAGCAAGCATATCGACAAGCCAAAAAAAAATCGGAGAGAGAACATGTTACCGTCTATGTTCATAACAATCCAACATTGTTTAATTTGGTTAAAATTGATAATGAAACGGATGATGGCAAATATCGAATTACGGTAGATGAACCAGTCGACTTCGAAGTGGTAAAGAAAGTGTTTGAAGCCCTTTATACGAACCAGGATCATATCTTCGGCATTAAAGAAATAAAAAAATTTCTAGATCAACATCCAGAGATACATGCTCTTAATAGTGCCATCGTTCGTAACGAAGGGTTGCTTAAATCTTTAGCGGAAGATATTAAATGATTATGAGGGTTTTAATTTTAACTGAAGGCGGCGGGAAAAAAGGCCATGGCCATTTAACACGATGCGTGGCTTTGTACCAAGCCTTCAAAGAAAAAGGGGCAAACCCTGCTTTGATTGTAAATGGAGATAAATTAGTCTTGCATTTACTGGAAGATACTAATTATAAAATATTCAATTGGCTAAAAAACTATAGCAAGTTGTTGAAGCTAATACGTTGTGTTGATTATATTGTGATTGATTCATATTTGGCGCCTAAATCTTTTTACAATAGATTGTCAAAAGCTACTTCTGCCAAGCTGATAATGATTGATGATTTAAATCGATTAGAATATCCAGCAGGCATTGTGTTAAATCCTTCGATTTATGGGGACAGTTTGAATTATTCCAATAAAGATGGTGTGATGTATTTATTAGGTAAGAAGTATATCATTTTGAGGCAGCCATTCTGGCAGAGACCGCGAGGGATTTGTCGAAAAAATGTAAAAAATATTTTGATCGCTTTCGGCGGTAGTAAGCAAAACAGGTTTTTAGAGAAACTTTTAGATTTTTTATTGGTTAATTTTCCTAATTATAAATACCATTTAGTAGCGCCTGGTTTTAAACCAGAGGGAAGGATCAACCTTAATCTTCGTACCTATAGTAATCTTTCTGCTTTGGCAATGAGTAAATTGATGTTAAAATGCGATCTTTGTTTGTCAGCAGGTGGGCAAACATTATATGAGCTTGTTTGCTTAGGTATTCCCGTCATTGCAATTTGCTTTGCCGATAATCAATTAATTGGTTTAAATTTCTTCAGTCAGAAGGGAACAATTGCGGAGGTCGGGTGGCATAACGAAAATAAAATGTGGCCGAAATTGGCAAACGCTTTTATAACTTTGCTCCCATATGAACAAAGGTTGAAGATGATTAGAGCCGGGGCAGCAGTTATTGACGGTCAAGGTTCCCGCAGAGTAATTAAAAAGGCATTAATTAGATAAGTATGATAAAAATGCAGAAAAAATCATTGCTTTCTGATTCTAAATAAAATTAAAGGGGGCTTGTTTGTGAGAAAAAAAAACAAGAGGTTATCATTGGGTTTTATCGGTGGTGGTTTGGATTCTGCGGTGGGAACATCTCACAAGATAGCCGCACAGATGGATGATAGATTTACCTTAGTAGCTGGCTGTTTCAGTATTGATAATGATGCCAATCAACAAACTGGTGAGCAGTGGCAAGTACAGAGGATTTATAATAATTGGCAAGAACTGCTCAAGGGGGAGAAAAATTCTATCGATGCAATTACGGTCTTAACTCCCACAAAATATCACACAGAAATCGTTATTGAAGCTATAAAAGCCGGTTATCCTGTAATTTGTGAAAAGGCTTTGACATCTGTCATTTCTGATTCTCATAAAATAAAAGAAACATTAGAGCATCATAAAGGATATTTAACGGTAACCTATAATTACACAGGGTATCCCATGTTTAGGGAATTGAAATCGATAATAAAACATGGTCAATTAGGCAAAATTCAGCAAATTCATATTGAAATGCCCCAGGAAGGATTTGCCCGATTAACCGTTGACGATAAGCCCGTAATACCACAGCAATGGAGATTGCAAGATGGGAGCATTCCAACGATTTCCTTGGATCTTGGCGTTCATTTGCACAATATGATTGCCTTTTTGACTGATGAAAAACCATTGGAAGTAATTGCCGTACAGAATAGTTTTGGGTCTTTTAAGCAGATAATTGATAACGTGATTTGTATAGCAAAGTATACTAATGGTTTGATCTGTAATATTTGGTATGGAAAAACCGCTTTGGGACATAGAAACGGTCTTCGTATCCGTATTTGCGGAGAAAAAGGCGCGGCCGAATGGTACCAAATGGAGCCCGAGAAGTTATCTTTCCATAATAACAAAGGTGAGACATCCGCGATTGACAGAGCGGACGTTAAAGTAAATATTTCATCTCAACCGCGCTACGGCAGATTTAAGGCTGGTCATCCAGCTGGATTTATTGAGGCATTTGCGAATCTTTATAACGATATAGCCGACAGCATAATAGCATATAAAAACAAATTAAATTATAAAACAGAGTATGTTTTTGGCATAGATGAGGCATTGGAAGGCTTATATATGCTGGAAGCAATTTCCAAATCTGCAAAAAGTAAATCATGGGAAGAGGTTAAAACTTAAAATCGATGAAATTTTCAATTATTGTACCTGCTTATAATATGGAAAAACATATTGGAAGTTGTTTAGCTAGTCTAGTGAGTCAACAGCCAGGCGTCTATGAAAAAGAGGTTATTTTGGTTGATGATTGTTCTACGGATTTTACCTATCAACTTATGAGTGCTTTTGTAGACAATAATAAAGAATGGGCGAAAGTATTAAAAAACAAAGAAAACATTGGCCTTGGTCTTACAAGAAACATAGGGATTGAAAATGCTTCCGGAGAATGGTTATTATTTCTTGATAGCGACGATGCATTAAGCAATAACGCATTAAAAGAACTATCTGAATATATTAACAGCAAAAATAATTCTGTTGATATTGTTGGTTACAATTGGGAATACAATTTAAGCTCTAATGTTAAGACCGAAAAATATGGAGGGCGTTGGGATATACGCAGCTTGTTAAAAAATAAAGATGAGCTTATAAAAGAATATATTTCATTAGGAATGGATAGTTCGGTGATTTATTCTGCGATGAAGAAAGAAATGCTTGATGCGCATAAACTGAGGTTCAGGGATGGCTTGCATGAAGATGTTGATTTTTTGTTTATGGCTTATTTTAATGCGAATAAAAGTGGGGCATTAGATTTACCCTTATACTTTAAAAATAATAGGGAAGGTTCTATTGTAAATTCCATTTCGGCGAATCACATAAAGAGTTTTTTTGGCGCATTAAAAAACATATACATATTTCTAAATGAAAAGGAGGCTTTTAACGAAGAACTGATGCGGTATTATCATCGCGGAGTATTGAGATTGCTTGCTACAGAAGTAAGATATATATGGCAAGGGCAAGGGACAAGAGATTGGGCCGATGGGCTTTATTTTTTGTTATATAGCGAATATATTAGCTTGTTGCAATATTGCAAATTACCAAGCTCATACATTAGGCCCACCAACGAACCAAAATATATAATGATCGCTAGCTATTATTTAAATCTAATGGCAAACAAGCCGAAAAGCATATGCAAAGATATAGAAAAATATTTAGAAGACATAAAAGACAAAAGCTGGAGTTGTTATGACTTACACAGATCCGTGTTTCTAACCCCGGATGAAATTCGGACTTGTTGTAAGAGATTTTTTATTGATAACAAAATGAAAGGCGACGTGGTGCTTATTGATAAAAATAAAGATGACAAAGATGCTTTTACCCCCGCAAAAATATTGAGTGAGAAGAAGAGCCTGCATGTCAGAATAAATACTGGGATGGCCGATGAATGTGTGGGATGCCCCTACTTATTTTTTAAAAAATGGGAACCTCTCAATAAATTGAAAATCGAATACATTTCGCTCGAATACAGCACAGTATGTAATATGCGATGTAGTTACTGTAGCGAAATTTTTTTCGGAGGTAAAAAGGCGATTTATAATGTTGAATCGTTACTTAAGCAGCTTTTCAGCCAAGGTAGTTTACAAGGTTGTAAAACATTTATGTGGGGAGGAGGGGAGCCTACGCTGGACAAGCTTTTTAATAAACTTATAACTTTTATGTCTTTAAAATTCCCAGATATCAAACAAAGAGTTTTTACCAATGCGACTATCTTTTCTGATGTGATTTGTAAATTACTTACAGAAGATAAAATAATATCTATCACAAGCATTGATGCCGGGAATGAAGAAACATTTTATAAAATTAGGAAACATAAAGGATTTAAGGATGTGCTTAACAATTTAAAAGCATATTCATTGTCTAACGCTAGAAATATGATTATTAAGTATATAATCACTGAACAAAATGGCTCTTTAGAAGAGTTGCGTTCCTTTGCTCATTGTGTGCGGGAATATTCATTAGAACATTGCAATTTCCAGATAAGTTATGATTTTAAGAAGGAATCCGTTGGTTTAAATTCTCTGATATCAGCAGTGGCTTTATATACATACCTGTCAGATATAAATGTGAATTATGTGTTTTATGATGATTTGTTTTGGCAGAGAATTTCTGAAAAGATAAGCTCGAGTTACAATGATATTACAGGTAAATTACAAGAACTAGATTTGCTGAGGTCTCTTGCAATCAATAAAAGATACAAAAGTGTTGTAGTTTGGGGGGCAGGCATACAAGCAAAATTCCTACTTGAAAAGTCAATGTTTTTTAAGGGGGTAAAAATTGAATGTTTTGTTGATAACTCGGTAGAAAAAATAGGGAGCGAATTTTATGGGCATAAGATCGTCTCTCCTGATGCGTTGCTGGCCTCCGATAGCGCAATCTTAATTGCGGCGGTTCAAAATGTTCCAAACATACTAAATAATTATAATAAATTGGGGATTGATAAATCGCGGCTTATTAAAGGGTTAGTAATTTAATGAAAAGAAAATTGTTAATAGTCGGAGGAGGGTATGCTGATATCCCTATTATAAAGGCTGCGAAAGCATTGGGGTTTTATGTTATTTCAAGCGGGCTTGATGAAAAAGGGCTAGGCAATAGTTATTCTGATCTTTATTGCAGAGCAGATAACTCCAATAAAGAGGATGTTTTAGCTATTGCAAGAAAATTAAAAGTTGATGCGATTTGTCCAAATGCGGCGGGCCATTCTGCTGTTTCCTGTTCATATGCAGCGGAGAAGATGGGGTTTAAAGATCTTGATTCATATGATATTGCAATCACATTACATTACAAGGATCGCTTTCTTAAATTCGCGAAAGAAAATGGAATAAAATCACCGAGAGCGGAAAGCTTTAATAATATTAATATTGCTAAAAACGCAATTGAGGGTTTTCCTTTCCCTTTAATTATTAAACCAGTAGATTTAAGTGGAGGGAAAGGGGTTCTGAAAGTCGTAAATAAGGATGAAGCGAAGATCGCAATTAAGAATGCCTTTGATAAGTCAAGGGTTAAAACCATTGTAATTGAAGAGTTTATTGAAGGAAGCAACCATGGATTATCTACCATTATTAAGAATGGGAAGGTGATTTTTCATTTTATAGATAACGAATACTACTATTTAAACAGGTATACCGTTGCGGGGACATCTACGCCTGCAGATGTTCCTAGAAAAGTAATAGAGGGACTTATTTTTGAAATAGAAAAAATTGCTTCCATTTTAAAGCTAAAAGATGGAATCTTTCATTTGCAATTTGTTCTTAAGGGGACCAGACCTTACATATTTGATCTTTGCAGGCGAATCCCCGGTGATTTATATGTGGATTTTGTAAAATATGCTACAGGCATTGATTATCCGTTGTTTATCGTTAAGGCATTTACGGGGGGCGATATAGAAGGATTAGAACAAAAGCATCCAGATGGTTATTATATCCGTCATGTAATTATGGGAAATAAAAATGGTAAATTTAAAGGGGTAACGATTGAAGATGCAATTAGAGGTAATATTTTAAAAGTATTTATGATTTTTAAGCCTGGGAATAGCATTGTTGACTTTATGACCCAAAGGCTGGGGATCATATTCTTAAAGTATAATTCTAAAAAAGATAGCAAGAATATAACCAGCAGAATACATGAATTAATAAGAGTTGAAATAGAGGAATAGAATATAAATGAATTGGAAAGTTATGATTTCTGCGCCTTATATGCAGCCTATGATTGATAGGTTTAGGCCTTTTTTTGAAGAAAATGGGGTTGAATTATTTCTCCCTCCGATAAATGAACGATTAGAGGAGCTCGAGTTGCTCGAGATTATTCAAGATATTGACGGCGTCATTTGCGGAGATGACCGTTTTACCAGAAAAGTGCTAGAAAAAGCTAAAAAACTAAAAGTGATTGCTAAATGGGGGACGGGAATTGATTCTATTGATAGGGAAGCAGCTGCAGAGCTTGGCATAGCAGTGCATAATACCCCAAATGCATTTACGCACCCTGTTGCAGATTCTGTTTTGGGGTATATTTTAAGTTTTGCTCGAAAAATACCATGGATTACGACAGAGATGCGGGCGGGGCGTTGGAATAAAATTCCTTGTGTGGCACTAAATGAAAGGACGTTGGGAGTAATTGGAGTCGGTAATATAGGCAAGGCGGTCATAAAAAGGGCAATTGCATTTGGCATGCGTGTTTTAGGACATGACATTATTGATGTTAATGTGGATTTTATTAGAGAAACCGGTATAAAGATGGTTTCAAAGGATGACTTGTTGAAGGCGTCAGATTTCGTTAGCCTGAATTGTGATCTCAACGCTTCAAGTTATCATCTGATTGCTGAGAGAGAATTTTTATTAATGAAGCCGAATGCATATTTGATTAACACTTCGCGTGGACAGGTGATTGATGAAAAAGAGCTAATAAAGGCATTACAAAACAAAAAGATCGCTGGCGCGGCAATGGATGTTTTTGAGTTTGAACCATTGCCGAATGATTCTCCATTAAAAAGAATGGACAATTGTCTCTTAGCTCCACACAATGCGAATAGCAGTCCGGAGGCGTGGGAGCATGTTCACAAAAATACCATTAAAAATCTTATGAAAGAACTAGAAGAGAGGAATTAATTTTGTTAAGGGGTAAATACATACTTGTTTCTTATCACATAAAAGATGATATGCCGATATTCAAGGGCAATATGAAAAATCGCATTAAAAAAGTAGATTCCTTTGAAACTGGACAAAATTGGAACTCATTTGTACTTAATTTATTCAATCATAATGGCACGCATATTGATGGCCCGCTTCATTTTGACAAAAAAGGTCGGGGAATATCTGATTACAACATAGCTCAATTTATTTTTAACAAGCCTTTTATTGCTGACATTCCTAAAATAGCCGGAGAAGCGATTAGCGCAGATGATTTATCAAAGATAGATAAAAAGTCAAGATCTTGCGATTTGCTCCTTATCAGGACAGGATTTTATAGGAGGCGCAGTAAGTCGTCTTATGTGGAAAACAATCCTTGGGTAGCTCCTAGTGCAGCAGATTATATTAGAAAAAAATATGATAAATTGAAGGCGATTGGGATTGATACGGTATCAATTGCTTCTTTTCCTAACTTGGAACAAGGGGGGCAGGCCCATCAAATGTTTTTAAAAAAAGGAAGTTATAACTCATCTCCAATTATGATTATCGAGGATCTAAACTTAGGCGCTATCCCCGGTCAGATAAAAAGATTTTTTGCGATTCCGCTATTGATAAGAGGCATAGATAGTGCTCCTTGCACTGCCTTTGCCGAAGTTTAATAAGGTAGGGGAGAAAAATAAGGCATGAAAAATATATGGGGGCATTCACCTTTTATAATTGCGGAAATGTCCGGCAATCATAATCAATCTCTTGCAAGAGCGCTTGACATTGTCAAAGCGGCGGCCAAAGCTGGGGTCCAAGCATTAAAAATACAAACCTATACTGCAGATACTATGACATTAGATATTGGTACGAAAGAATTCTTTATTAAAGAACCCAAGAATTTATGGAAAGGCAAAAGCCTTTATAACCTATATCAAGAAGCCCATACGCCTTGGAGCTGGCATAGACCTATATTTGCTCTTTGCAAGAAGCTTGGCATAATTGGATTTAGTACTCCTTTTGACGCAACAGCAGTAGATTTTCTGGAGGCATTAAATGTCCCTATGTATAAGATTTCTTCTTTTGAGCTTGTAGACATCCCATTAATTAAAAAAGTTGCTTCTACCGGTAAACCGTTAATAATTTCTACTGGCATGGCAACGATCCAAGAAATCCGGGAGGCAGTAAGCGCGGCCAAATCGGAAGGAGCCAAAGATATTGCTCTTTTAAAATGTACCAGCAGTTATCCAGCGTCACCATTAGATTCTAATTTAGTAACTTTGCTAGATATGAATAAAAAATTTAATTGTTCTGTAGGGCTTTCTGACCACACGCTTGGCATCGGTGTTGCCATTGCTGCGATTGGGCTTGGAGCGACGGTAATTGAAAAACATTTTTCTTTATCTCGGAGTGAAGGTGGCGTTGACGCTGCTTTTTCTATGGAGCCAGATGAAATGCGCCAATTGGTTGAAGCATCAAAAATTGCTTGGCAAGCGCTTGGGAGCGTTCAATATGGACCGGTGAAAGGGGAAAGGATATCGTTAAAATATCGTCGTTCGTTGTACGTTGTTCGTGATATGAAAGCCGGCGAAAAATTTAACAGTGAAAACTTAAGGGCGATACGCCCCGGTTTTGGTGTGTCTCCAAAATACTATAACCGAATACTTGGTAAAGTTGTGAATAAACGTATAAAGAGGGGAACCCCAGTTCGTTGGGATATGATATGCGCTGTAAAGGATCATTAATGTGAAAATAGCAGTTCTAGGAGCTGGATTAACTGGCTTAACTACGGCAATCTTACTTCAAAAAGAGGGTTTTGAAGTAGATGTTTATGAGAAAGAATCAATACCTGGCGGTTTGGCCCGCTCACGAATTATTGATGGCTATGTTTTTGATCTTCATGGTGGACATGTGTACAATTCAAAAATTCCTGGGTTAAATGATTGGGTTTTTTCTAGATTAAAGCAAGATCAATGGAAGCTTCAGCCACGCATAGCTAAAATCCTTTATAAAAACATGATTATTGACTATCCTTTTGAGCTTTCTTTAAAACAATTACCAATAAAAGAAGCCATAACCTGCATAAAAGATCTATGTGCTCCTCGAGGGCAGGAACCAGACAATTTTCATGATTGGTTAATTTGGAATTTTGGAAGGGCAATTGCCGAACGCTATATGCTCCCTTATAATCAGAAAATCTGGTCCTATGATTTGCGCCAACTTGGCATCTACTGGGTCAAAGGGAAAATGCCTCTAGTTACATTAGATGAAGTTTTGCAGGCGGTCTTAACCGGTGCGGCCGAAGAGAAAGCCATGCCTCACGCTAATTTTTATTATCCTTTGCAGGGAGGAATTCAGACTTTTGTTAATGCCTTAGCGAGTGAAGTTGATAATTTGATTTTAAATACTAATATTAATGCTGTTCAAAAAGTTGATAGGCACTGGATAATTAATGGCCAAGCTAAGTATGATTTTGTGATTTCAACTTTGCCATTAAAAGAATTGATCTCCATAATGAAAAAACAATTGCCGGCTAAGATTAAACAAGCGCTTGAAGCACTCAAGCATAATTCATTAACAGTGACTTTGGTTGAGAGCTTTGCCGAAAATGATTATTCTTGGCTTTATATCCCGGATAAAGAATACCGCACCCATAGGCTCGTTTTTCAGGGTAATCTTTCTCCAAATAATTGTCCCACTGAACACAATTCATTAACTTTGGAGAGTATTGGCCAATGGGAACCAGAAGAACAAGCAAATGAATTACGCCAAAAGTCGTGGCCTTCTGAGTTGAAAATTGGCAGAATAATTGCTTCTGAATATGTTAAATACGCTTATATAATTTTTGATCAACAGACTCCGGCAAACCTTGAAATAATCTTCGATTATTTTAAGGAACTTGCTTTTAAATCAATTGGCCGTTTTGGTGAATGGCAATATTATAATATGGATGTTTCGATGAGTCGGGCCTTCACAATAGTAAAGGAGATGGTCAAATGAAAAATATTTTTGTTGTTATTCCTGTCGCTAATGAAGAAGCAGTTATTGAAAAGAATATCAATGATATTTTGTCGTTAAATATTCCTAATTTTAATTTAGCGATTGTTATGGATGATTATTCAAAGGATAAGACCTCCGATATAGTGAAACGGCTTTCTGAGTTAGATAATCGAATCCATCTGGTCTTCCATGAGAAATCTACTGGGGTGGTCAGTTGTTATCTGCATGGATTTAAGCATGCTTTGGCCAATGGTGCGGATTATGTAATTGAAATGGATTCTGGCGGCAGTCACGATCATAGAGAAATCCCAAAGTTTATTCAATATCTTGATCAAGGCTACGATTGCGTTTTTGGCTCGCGATTTATGAGGCGGGGTGCGATGGTTAATCATCCGCTTTACCGCCGTTTAATTAGTTGGGGGGGGACCATTTTATCAAATGTTTTTTTGGGCACAAAATTAAAAGACATGACCAGCGGGTATGAGGCTTTTAATCGTCAGGTGCTTGAGATGTTTGATTTTGATCGATTTCATTCTAGGGGCCATATTTACCAGACGGAAATGCGGTTTTATTGTCGCAATTTTAGGATCATTGAAATTCCGATCATTTATCGAGGAACTAAGTCCTCCATTAAAACCAAGTCCGTCATTGAAGCGTTTAAGGTTTTGTCTCTTCTGATTATCGAAAGGTTCGCAAGACAAAAAAAATACTTACAAAAATGAAATTAAAGGAGCGAGTTGTCATGATGAAAGATGGACAAGTTAAATGGGTGATGGCTGTAATATTTATTTTATTGGTTTTCTTGAAGATTATTCCTGCCGCATTAGTTAATTTTGATTTGTGGTATCCATTAGACGATGCTTACATCTGCCATCAATTTGCAAGCAATCTAGCCGCGGGCCATTTTCTTACTTTTTCAGTTGGAGAACCGCTAACAAATGGATGCACTTCTTTTCTGTACTACCTGCTTAATGCTGCTGTAATATTTGTGTTAAAAATTTTTATGACGGGAGAGCTGCTATTTAAAACAACGCAATTGGTCTTAATGGGCATTAACTTTATTTTTTATGGATTAGCGATAATTATATTTAAAAAAATATTTGAATATCTTATCCCTTCTGCAAAATGGAATCTTATATTTTGGATTCTATTGTCGGTTTTCTCCATGAATACTATTTTGTTTAGCGCTTTTTCGGGGCTTGAAGTCGCATTGACGCTTTTGTTGGTTATGTTGGAGTCGTATTATTTTGTAACGGATAAACACGATCGTTTATTTATTGTTATGCTGATTGCAAATATAAACCGCCCGGAAAATATCGTTATGAATATGTTTATTGTTGCTTATTATTATGCAAAAATATTGTTTAAAAAAATAAAATTAAATAGGTTTACCTTGTTTTGTTTTTGCCTGGCGCAAACATCACTGATTGCGGTGCCCTTAATCAATTACATATCATTGGGATCGGTTTTTTTGTCATCCGCAACAAGGGTGGGCGTTTCTGATTCTTCAAATATATTGCTGCAGTTTTGTTGGATGTTTATGACTTCTGTGATGAAAAATCTTGGATTTTTGAATTTTTTTGCATTGATATTTTTTCTTCCTGAGTATTACTTGCCAAAAGTTGAGACAATAAGGATGTTCTCTCTGTCCATGCTTGTTCCTGTTCTTATTTTTGGATGTTATTTGCATAGCCTCAGGCAATTAAACAATTCATTTTTTAAGATACTAATTGTATTTACATCCTATCTTGCGCTTCATTTTTTTGTTGGAAATGTGGGAGAATGGGGAAGATATGTGGTCCCTGTATTTCCCATGTTTATGCTTTTAGTATACGTTTTATGCTCGCATGTTAATTTGAGTTTTATGAAATTGATTGCTTTAATAACATTGATTATTAATTTATTCGTTTTCCCTGTGTGGTGCTATTATTCAGTAGAAACCCTAAAAATTGAACATCGGCTTATTTGGCCCATTGCAAAATATATTGAAGGCCATTTAAAAACAACAGATAGAATCGGCATCGATTCTGCCGGAATTCTTTCTGTCAATAATCCCGGGGTAAGTATTGATGTTTATGGCCTGGGCACGAAGAGATACGCAAGCATACATGGTGATTTTAAGTCCGTATATCAGCAGATACGAAATGACAGACTTAATTATTTTATAACTTGGCCGACAAAAGATAAATCTTATTATTTAGATAGCGCTCATTATGGCGCTGCTTATGAGGGGAAGGCAAAAATCAAAAAAATATTTTCTGCAAAGTATGATGAAACATATCTGTTCCATAAAGAATTTCCGAAGGAACTAGCTCTTTATAGAGTTATTCACTTATAATGAGTTTTATTCGTGGGCTTATTTTTGAGTATTGACTTGGGAAAGGTATAAATATCGTAAAGGTGGGAGGAAATCATTTTGGATAAAACATGGCACGAAAAACAGTATAAGAAATTAGGTTTTAAGGCGCAGAGAATGTATCCCAACGAAGAACTGCTTCGGTTTATAGGCTCATCATTTTTCAATATTGACAAGAATAAAAGGAAAAAGATTAAAATTCTTGAATTAGGCTGTGGCTCTGGGGCAAATCTTTGGATGATTGCAAAGGAGAATTTTGATGCTTACGGAATTGATAATAGTAAAACCAGCTTAAAGCTATGCTCAAAAATGCTTAATAAGTGGGAATGTAACGCAAAAATTAAATTAGCTGATATGCTTGAGCTCCCTTACCCCGATAGATTTTTTGATGCAGTATTTGATGTCTTATCAATAATACATATTCCTTTTTCTAAACACAGAATTCTTTATTCAGAAGTGAAAAGGGTTCTTAAGCCAAAGGGGGTGTTTTTTTCCTACCAATTCGGAGAAAAAAGTTTTTCATTTAAGCATGGTTGGGGAAAGAAGGTTGAAAAATTCACGATAGATAGAATTAATAATCCTAATGCCCCTTATGCTGGGAATAGATATCTCTGTTTCCCTAGCGAGAAGGCGGTTCACAGTCTCTTAAATAAGGCAGGGTTTCAATCTGTTAGTATAGAGAATGTCCAAAAAACATATCAAAATAGGAAGGTTGAAATGCAATACTTATCGATAAAAGCGACATCAAGCGTATAGGTATCGATATGTATTATTCTTATGGTGATCGTCTGTGAAAATATTTCGATGGTTAGAGGCGTAATGTGTGCAAAAAAAACATGGAAAATAATCAATATATAATTATTGATAATATTGAAGATCTGGTTGCAATTAGGGAAAAACATCCGCAGCTAAATGCTGTTCCCTTAATTCTGCTGTCTGACAGTTTTAGTTTAGAACAACTAGCTTCGTTTAATGACCGAGGCTACGAGTTCTTTGATGCTGCTATAAATGATCAGCAAGCAAAAAAGATGTCCAATATTACCCATAATATACTTTGGAACTGGTTTAAAGACTCGCAAGGGAAGGATCTAAGCGAGGTCAATGGAATGTCATTCGGGAAAGCGTTTTGTGCCTCGATGGAAATGTTGATTAATGCGATTATTAAATATGAGGTCGGTTTGTCATTGCTCCTAAAACAGGGTGATGAAGTATATTTTACTTCGAGCATAGATCTTATATTTATAAAAACGATAGAAGAGCTTAGTAAAAAAATTGGATTTGGAGTGCGTCCTGTAAGCCTGCATAAAAGAAATAATGTTGTTTTATATGGAAAAAATAAAATAATGCTAGATAGGGGAGGGAGAATAAGAGATCTTGCCCCATATTTTAAGAAAAGATTTAAGAATGCTATTTTATATTATTTATTGCGAATAATTAGAAGACGCGTTCGTATAAAGCAGCCTGTCTTTAAACGAATTCTATTTTATCCAGCAGCTAAATGTGATGAGTTTGTTCGGAAAAATCGGAGGATATCGACTATTAACGGGTTAATCTGGGTGTTACCGTTGGTTTCATTTAGGGAGCTTTTGATGAGCTTCTTGGGAGATATACCACCCTTTTTTAGCTATTGTTTTTTGACAACCCGAACAAATAATGGAGCCGATCTTAAGCGTGTCATCTCGAGATTGAAAAGTAATATTCATACAGCTGTAAAAGACATCTCCGCGACCACACTTATTTCAATTATGGAAGAAAAGATGTTTAAATATATGCCAGCAATGATCTCGTTTTTTAACAATGCTGTAAAAGAGATCGAATCCTTATCTCCCGATCTTGTAATAGTTGGGGCTGATACGAGTGAAACGCATATAATTGTAGCGCAGGCTGCTAAAAAAGCTGGCGTAACAACCGCCTTGTTGCCTCATGGGATAGATTGCTGGGGATATAAGGAATTAAGATCCGGCAGTGAACGGATCATAGATTACTGCTTTGCTTTTGGCAACAAGCATGTTATGGATAATTTGAGCTATGGAGTAGCGCGAGAGAGAATTATTGTGACTTCCTTTCCATATTTTTCAATTTTTTTGCCACCGAATAAAAATAGTCGGGATATTTATAAAAGAGCCTTATTGCTTATGCCGGACATTGCTAATATGTCTCCCGGATATAAACAAGGGTACTTCTTTGATTATATCAATCAGGTGTCGCGAATGTTGAAAAACATCGGGATAGAAATTATTGGGCTTAAGGCTAGGGGGGACTATGCGTTCCTGGCTCATGATATGAGAGACAGTTCGTTGTTGCTGGATGGGATACGGATACCTTTGCTTTGTGGGTATACGAATTTTCCCGATGTTGCCAAACAGGCTGATTTAGTGATTGGCAATTCCAGCACTGCTATTATAGAAGCAGGGCTCATGGGAATAGATTATTATGTCATCTATCCGAAGAGCAACAATTATGCTCATACAATATCCCGGACTATTGAAAAAATAATGCACGTGTCTTTTTCCGTGGACGAGCTCAAAGAAAATATTCTGAATAAGCGAGTCTATCGCGAGGGATATTATGTTGAGTCTTTTGTTGATTTGAAAGGGGTTGTGGATAAGAATAGCCTTTTTAAGCGGTTTGAAGAATCTGTTTGCCAAGTGGCGCATAAGGAACAGAGTCCTATTTAAAGATATATATAAATTATATGAAAATAGATGTTTTAAACAATGATAAATATCGTCTTTGGGATCAGTTTTGTTTAGAATCTGAAAGCGCCTGGTTTTGGCACACAACCAATTGGCTTGATTATTGCGTCGAATATGGGAAAGCTAGGTATAACACAAGGAACTTGAGCTTCTATTTGTCAGATGATGTTGGTATTGTGGCTATCTGTCCGCTGTTGGCGGAGAATCGAGAGGGTCTGGTTGAATTTGCCGCAACGGGTGGGGGTAATTATATCGCGGCTCCGGCATTCCGGAATGATCTTAAAGAAGAACGGTTGGAACGAATCCAGAAGGCTGTTTTTTCGGAAATTGATCGTTTAGCACAAGAGCACAAGGTAAAACGCGCGCTCTTCCGCTTGGTTGCATTATTAAATAATGCCAATTATAACTGGCTGCTTAAACAGGGCTATTGGGATGTTTCAATAAACTCACAAGTGATTGATCTGTCACTTGAGAAAAATGTCCTTTGGAATTCTGTTCGCAAAGGACATAAATATGATATTAATCGCGGAAGAAAACATTATAAAATTAATTTTTTTGATAAATATAATGCTGACAAGAATATATTTGACCAGTATCGTTTATTGCATCACAAAGCGGCCGGCCGAATAACGAGACCCGTTGAAACCTTTGAAATGATGTATCGTTGGATTTTGGCTGAGGAGGGAATGCTCTGTGCCGTTAGCTGGGAGGATAAATATATCGGTTTTTCTTATATTAGTCTTTATAATAAATCGGCATATTATTCTTCTGCTAGTGATGATCCGGACTTTACGAATGCTGTCCCAATCTCTCATATAATACAATGGTCGGTTATCGAATGGTTGAAAGAGCGTGGCTATAGGTATTACGAAATTGGATCCCAACAATTTGGTCCGTTGATCTACGATAAGCCATCGCAAAAAGACATAAATATCTCGTTATTTAAGCGTGGATTTGGCGGGAAAACCGTGCCGTTATTTCGTGGAGAGAAATTTTATGACCAGCAATATAAAAGGTCTGTATTCGATAAGAGAGTTGCTGGGCTGTGCGAGTTTGATGGATATGAATAGCAATAAATACGTCATTATTGATAATATGGAAGATTTGAATGCGATTGAAAATAGATATCCGAAAGTAAAAGATTTCCCCATAATTCTTTTGTCAGACAGTTTTAGCTTTGATCAATTATCATCATTTAAAAAGAGAGGTTACATCTTTTATGACGACAATGTAAGCGATGAACAAGCAAAAAGATTGTCTGATATTTCGCATGATTTGCTTTGGAATTGGTTTAAAGACCCCAGCGGGAATGATTTGAGTGAGGTCAACGGCTTATCATTTGGGAGGGTTCTTTGTGGATCGATGCAACAAATTATTAACACCGTCGTTAAATATGAGTTTTGTCTGTCATTGTTTCTAAATCCGAATGATGAAGTGTATTTTGACTTACACACCGATGAAATTTTTATAAGCGTAATTAATGATTTGAGCCATAAAATAGGTTTTAGGATTAATTCAACAAATGCAAGTAGAGGAAACGGTTCGATAGAGTACGGTAAGCTCAAAATAAAATTAGATAATGCAGCTAGGGCTAGGGATATTGCTCCTTATTTTAGTAAACGATTCAAGGATTGTATATTATATTTTTTATTGAGAGTAATTCGATGGTGCGGCCGAATTAATCCGGCCGTACACAGTCGGATATTATTCTATCCAGGAGGGAAAAGCGATCAGATTGTTAAGCAAAATAAGAATATGGTAAGAATGCAAGGGTTATTATGGGTTTTGCCTTTTTCATCGTTAAAAGAATTGCTAAAAATTATGTGTGGGAAAATTGATTCGCGTTCATGTTTCTGGTTTATAACCACCAGTGTTCGATGCAGCAAGGAACTCGAGACAGTTATATCGAGATTGGAAAACAATATTCACGTGGTTGTAAAAGACATCTCTCCCTCCACGCTTATTTCGATTATGAAAGAAAAGATATTCAGATATATGCCAGGAATGATTTCATTTTTTAACAATGCGGTAAGAGAGATTAAGTGCTTATCTCCCGATCTTGTGATCGTTGGGGCCGATGCAATCGAGACGCATATAATTGTTGCGCAGGCCGCTAAAAAGGCTGGCGTGGCAACCGCCTTGTTGCCTCATGGGATAGATTGCTGGGGATATAAGGAATTAAGATCCGGCAGTGAGCGGATCATAGATTATTGTTTTGCTTTTGGCAGTAAGCATGTCATGGATAATTTGAGCTATGGAGTAGAACGAGAAAGAATTGTTATGACTGCCTTCCCATATTTTTTAAGGTTTTTACCTCCAAAGAAAAAAAATCGACATGATTATAAAAGAGCCTTATTGCTTATTCCAGATATTGCTCCTGTTCCCGGATATAAGCAAGGGTACTTTTTTGATTATATATACAATGTGTCTCTTATGTTAAAAAACATCGGGATAGAACTGGTTGGTCTTAAGGCTAGGGGGGAATATGCGTTTCTAGCGCATGACATGAGAAATAATTCATTAATGTTAGATGGATTGCGGATTCCTTTACTTTATGGGTATACAAACTTCCCTGATGCCGCCAAAGAGGCAGATTTAGTAATTGGCAATTCTAGCACTGCTATAATTGAAGCTGGGCTAATGGGGATAGACTATTATGTCATTTATCCAAAAAGCAATAATTATTCCCATTTAATTTCTCGCACTATTGAGAAAATTATGCATGTGGCTTTTACAGTTGACGAACTTAAAGAAAATATTATGCACAGGAGGGTATACCGTGACGGATATTCCGTTGAGTCCTTTGTTGATCTGAGCGGAGTTATTAATAAAGATAGCCTTTTTAAGAAGTTTGAAGAATCCATTTGCCAAGTATTGAAAAAGGGGACGCGTCATGTTATTTAAAAATATTAAAGCGGTATTTCTCTCAAATATAATTATTCAAATAGTTGGCATTGCAGCTTCTTTTGTCATCAAAAGTTTTATCGGGCCATCGTTGATGGGTATTTGGAATCTGGTTAGCATTATAATTGATTATATTCAACGCTTTAATCTAGGAACCCCAACCGCAGCTCAACGGGAAATCCCTTATTACCTAGGGCAAGGGAATCTCGATATGGAGAGAAAGGTCCGAGAAACATTTTTTTCAGTAATTATATTAGAAGTGTTTTTAGCTTCCGGAGTGTTTTTACTGTATTTTTTTATTAAGGGGGATTTTCTGGCCATTAGTTTCTGGTTTTTATACTTATTAGCCCCGTTTTATGCACTGGCAAATAGAATCTACGTCGCAATGCTTGTCTGTTTTCAGTCACGGCAGCAATTTGTTGAATTAAGCAAGCAAAATGTTTATATTAGTATTGCGGGCATTTTTTTTACTGTCCTTGGTGGCTGGTTAGGTGGAATAATTGGTTTATTTATAGGTTTTGCCATGCTTTATATGTTCCGTATCTATCTAGGGCTTATGCTGGCGCATAAGACAGGCTTCAGTTTTACCGTTAAATTCCATCCAACTGTTTTTCGTGAGCTTTTCAAGCTTGGTGCTCCCATGGAGATAGCGAGTTATTTGTGGGCTGTGTTTATAAGCATTGATAGTGTTTTGGCTGCCAAATGGTTAGGCGTTGAATACCTGGCATTTTATGCACTAGGGGTTAACCTAAGCAAGCAGCTTTCCGATTTTCCTACGCAAGTTAACACGATCTTTTATCCAAGGATAATGCACAAGTACGGGAAAGAAAATGATTTGAAAGGTTTATCACAAGACTTTTTAGCATTCTTTATCGGCAATCTTTTAGTTGTCATTCCTTTTCTTTGTCTGGCAGCATTATTATTATTACCATGGTTGATCAGAACATTAATTCCGAGTTATTCTCCGGCTATTCCTTCGGCAAGAGTGCTTCTTTTTTCTATGTTTTTTGTGCCCCAGATGCATATTTTAATGAGTGTTTTTAGTATGAAAAAACAAGTCGGAAGACTGATGTTTTTTAACGCTTTGGCACTGGCGATAACCTTTGTTAGTATAATTATTTTTAATTATAAAGGGGCAAATCTTTTGGCTATTGCTGCGGGAACACTAGTTGGTTATGCTATTTTCTTTTTGTTCGTTTTTATTTTTTCGACGCGAGAGCTGTTAAGCTTAAATGAAAAAATTAGGGTCATTTTATTTCAGTTTGGTGTGTTTTGTTTTACTATCGCGACCTTGCTTATCCTTGAAAAGGCATTTCCTGTTTGTTATTCATCTTGGTTTGTTGATTTGGCTTATACTTTATTAAAGATGTTAATCGCTTTTCTGTTGTGTTTGCCAATAGCAATTTATGGCTTGAAATCTTCTAATGCTTGGGAGCAGGTAAAGCAAGAAATGGGTTCGACTTGGAATGGATTAAGATTTAAGATTAGATCTTGCATTCCTGAAATAGGGTCGCAAGAAGAAGATTAGGATAATTAAAGTAACTTAGTATGAAAAATATTTTATTAATTAGTCCGCAATATAGAGGATTTAAGCCGGAATTCCCTTTAGGGTTGGGATATGTTGCCGCGGCGTTGGAGAGTGTCGGATATCGTCCCAAAATAATCGATTTAAACATAGATGATTTATCTTACTTAACAAAGTGCCTTAAAGAGGATTGGTTGTTTATTGGAATAAGCGGATTCACCTTCGCTTTTAAACAAATAGATGACCTAGTTAAACAAATTAGGAAGGCAAATAATTCCCCCTTGGTTTTGGGTGGTATTATTGTAAATTCTTATCCTGAATTTATGGCAAATTACTTTACAGAAGTTGACTATTTTGTGAATGGGGAAGGGGAAATCACTGCCGTGGAGCTAGCTAAAAACTTAGAGAACGATGAGGCTTTGTTTGGATCAATATTGGGACTAATTTACAGGCAAAATGGAGAAATTATATTTAATGCAAGCAGGCCCTTAATAAAAAACATTGATACGATAGATTTTCCTGCCAGGCATTTATTTGATTTAAGTAAGTATGCAAAGCTTTCTAATCCTCCATTTTCTAGAAATGCGAGTATTATTGGCTCCAGAGGTTGTTTTGCGAAATGCACATTTTGCTTTAGAAATTTCAATGGGGAATATAGAACCCGTTCTGTAAATTCTGTTTTAGATGAGATAGAATTATTAATTAATCATTATAATATTGAATATATTGATTTTAGGGATGAGTTGTTTCTCGCTACGGATTCAAGGATTATGGCGTTTTGCTCCGGCATAAAGGAACGACAGTTGCATTTTATCTGGGGCGCTGCCATACGAATAGATTCAGTTAAAAACAAGGAAACATATCGTGCAATGAGAGCGTGCGGCTGTATATATTTAACCATGGGAACGGAAACCGCAAGCGAAAAAATCTTGGAGGTTATGAATAAAGGGGTCAGTAAGAAGACTATAATTCAATCATTGTCACTTATGAAAAATTCTGGCATTTCTGTTAGCACCAGCTTTATTGTGGGTATGCCGGGAGAAACCAAGGAAACCATAAAAGAAACTGAAGAGGCTATTAAATCAATCGGATTTCCTGCTGGACAGGTTTATTTGCCCCGCGCTTTTCCTGGATCATGGTTATATGATTATTCAATAAAAAATGGATTTATAACAAATGAGATTGAATATTTAAACAAGGTTAGCGTCGGCAGCATATTTGACTTGATTGTTAATTATACGGATATGAGCAATAGCGAGCTATTATTCAGACAGAAACAAATGAATGGCGAAATGTTTTTTGGCTCCAAATTTATCCATGGTCAGATAAATATGTTGTATAGTATTATTGCGGCAAAAAAGTGGGCTGTTTTAGTTAAGTATTTTTGTTGCTATTCTGTAGTAATATTAAAAGATCTTTTAGCTATCATTAAGAAGAAGCTTTTGGAGGCAAAGAAGGGTTCTTTTAACCTTAAATATATGAACAAGGAGGATGAATGTAATGCAACAAGTGAGTGTTTTTGCGACAGATAAATTAAGACAAAAATTGGCAGAAGAGGGCAACGCCAATGAATTAGCTAAGACGTATGATGGGTCATATTCTGATCTTCCATCAATGAATAATTCAAAAAAATGGGACTTTCGTGCCATGAACTCGGCGCGCATAATTAGCGGAAAGATGGATCCCAATACTCAAGCAAGAATAAAGACCGTTGCGGAGTTAATGGACCGTTCAAAAAAAACGCTTGATTTTGGAGTCGGTCCAGGAGATATTTTGGCTTATTTGATGAGCAAAGGATGCAAAATAGATTATACCGGCATAGATATTGCTCAGAATTTTATTGATCGCATGGTAAAGCTTTTTCCTGAGCATAAGTTCTTCTGCCAGAATATTGAGGATGTAGAATCCTCCAGCTATCAGCAGGTCTTGGCCTTGGAAGTATTTGAACATATAGATATTCCATCCTTGAAAAATATTTATCAACATATCTGGCGGATGCTTTCGGACAAAGGTAATCTAATAATTAGCGTGCCAATTTATGAGAAACTTGAAGATATAACACTATGTTGTTCGCAATGCGGTAGTTTAGAGAATGCCGCTGGACATGTGCGCGCTTTTACCCCTCATTTGGTTTTTGCTGAATTAGAACTAGCGGGATTTAAGGTTGTGACGTATAAATATGTCTGGGCACAATCAGCGAACTGGATAAAAGGGATTCTAAGGCGATTTTTAAGGCCAATCCTAAAACAAAACCCCGTGACGATTGTGGTTAAAGCGGAAAAAACATCTTTGCCAAGCCGTTTCCCTGCTTACCGGGGGAGCAAAGAAGGCTAAAGAATGACAAAAGTAATTCATGATAATAACCTGGAGCATGTTTTAAAAAGTGATGGAGTTTCGGTCGTTGATGCCTTTAGTCAGATTAATCGGCCAAGGACTTCGCTGGAAGAAGTTAAAGAGCAAATGGGTGCTCCGCCTTGGGCGACCAGGATTATTTACAATGATTTATTTGGCGGGGTTTTAATATGCCAAAATCCGGGCGAAGGCAATCGGTTGCATTATCATCCGAACGCAGACGAGTGCTGGATCATAATGGAAGGAGAATGGGAGTGGTATATTGAAGGGATTGGTAAACAGCATGTAAAAACCGGAGATATCATATCTGTAAAGAAAGGCACAAAGCATCTGATTCGGTGTGTCGGAGACTGCCCCGCAATTAGGTTTGCTGTTACTCGTCCGGATGTTGACCATGTTTATGCGGAAGAATAAAAATGATATTTGATTTTTCAAATAAAAACATTATCGTTGTTGGGGCCAGTAGTGGGATTGGTCTCTGTACAGCAACGCGTTTTGCGGAAAGCGGAGGTCGAGTGTATTTTATTTCACGTTCTGGAACAAAGAGAAAGGTTCATTACTTAAAAAACAAAAAATTGATGGCAGAAAACATTCAATTGGATGCAACAAATGCTACCGCCGTACAAAATTTTATAAATTATGTTGCACAAAAAGAAAAAAGAATTGACATCTTAATTAATGCACAAGCAATAAACCATTGTGTGCCGATAGAAAATATCTCCATTGCCCAGTGGGGAAAGGTGTTGGCTACGAATCTTACTAGTATTTTTCTGATGTGCAAAGCCTGTGTGCCACACATGAAAAAACAACGCTATGGTAAAATTGTTAATATTTCTTCTGTTGCTGCCCGGAACAGAAGTCCTGTTAGCGGGGTGCACTACGTTGCTTCAAAATCTGCAATTCTTGGATTTACCCGGCAGTTGGCATTTGAAACTGCTCCCTTTGGATTAAATGTAAATGCTGTGTGCCCTGGCCAAACGGAAACGCCCATGCTTATGAAATCAATGACCCCCAGTCAGAGAAAAGCATTAGCTAAAAGTATTCCATTGCGTAGGATAGCAGACCCGGAAGAGCAAGCAAGCGTTATTTTGTTTTTAGCTTCTGATACCGCCAGTTATATGAGTGGAGCTGTTGTTGATGTTAACGGAGGCCAAATATGAAAAGATCAGGCTCTAAAGTAGCCGCCTTATTATTAGGAAGGAAGGGGAGTTTAGGTTTTCCAGGTAAAAATATATATAAAATTTTAGGTAGATCTGCCATGGAGTATCCATTGTTGGCAGCAAAAGGCTCTAAATATGTTAACAAAGTTTATGTGTCAACTGATGATGAATTAATTATGCGAATTGGGAATAAACACGGAGTTGAATTAATTAGACGTCCTCCCGAATTATGCACAAAAGAAGCGCTTTTTGAGGACGCTTTGGTACATGGATATCTTGAGATCAAAAAAAGATTAGGAGAAACGCCTAAATATTTGGTGATTCTGATGTGCAATGCTTGTCAGATTGAAGCAGCAATGATTGATGAAGCGATCGAAACACTAGAAAACGATCCAAAAGCAGATTCCGCAGTTTCCGTATCTATATATAACATGTGGAGTCCTTTGCGTGCCCGCCGATTGAATAATAATGGATATTTGGACCCCTTTGTTCCTTTTACAACATTTGGTGATCCAAAAAAAATGAGCTGTGACCGCGATTCACAAGGCGATGTTTATTTTGCTGATATGAACCTTTCTGTTTCACGTTCCAGCTGCCTTGAAAACATAAGCGAAGGACTGCTTCCTCAAAAATGGATGGGACAGAAAATTAAGCCTATTTTAAACTGGGCAGGGGGAGACATTGACTATGATTGGCAAGTCCCAGTTGTTGAGTTTTGGCTAAAAAAACACGGGTTTACCCAGAATAAAATTCCCCATAAAAAAATAAAATGCTAAAAAAAGAAATTGACTTAATGAGACCCACAGATATTTATAATAAGGTTCTAATGTTGAGAGAGCTTGACGGCATAAAATTTTACCGTAGATTTTATAGGGAATTTGTTGATATTGATTGTCCAGCCTGTGGAGGAGAATCTTCGTTTATATTTAAGAAGTATAAGTTTAGTCATAAGCGTTGTAAAAGATGCCAGACGTTGTTCTGTTCTCCCCGTCCAACGGATAATTTATTATCATTTTTTTATAACCAATTTGAATCTCCCCGGTTATGGACCGAAATGCTTGTCACGGCGGACAGAGAAAGAAAGGCACTGCAATATAAGCCACGGGTAGAAAAAATTATTGCTATAATGAAAAATGAAAATAAAGGCAACGGTGGCATAGCGTTAGATATTGGAGCTGGCTCTGGAGCTTTTTCTCTAGCCTTGAAAAATAGTGGCTATTTTAATGAGGTAATAGCTATGGACTTGTCAGAGGATTGTATTAAAGTTTGCCGGGAATCAGGGTTAAATACTTGTTTAGGAACAATTGACAATGTTGCCTCTTCATCTGTTGATTTTATTTGCGTGAATGATCTTATCGAACATTTATTTGATCCGCTTGTTTTCTTGCAAGATTGTTTCCGGGTATTGCGACCCAAAGGATATTTATCAATAGCTACTCCGAATGGTGAAGGTTTTGATTTTAAAATTTTAAAAGAGCAGACTGGGAATATTACACCACCGGAACATCTAAACTATTTTAATACACTATCGATAGATATTCTTTTGTGTCGGGTAGGGTATGAGATAATTTCTATCGACACACCGGGGATATTGGATGTTGATATCATTTTACGGAAGAAGGATGCGGGTTTTAAAGTAAATGATAAAAATGAATATCTTGATTTTTTACTTGGACAGGAAGAAAGCATTCTAAAAGAATTTCAGCGGTTTTTGTCGGACAATAAACTATCAAGCCATATGCTTATTATGGCAAAGAAAACATAGGAAGGAGAATTGGAAATGCATATCATAGGTATTATCCCTGCAAGGATGGCGTCCAGCCGGTTCCCTGGTAAGCCGTTAGCTAAAATTAACGGGATACCCATGTTGGGCCATGTTTATTATAGGAGCAAAATGTCGGGCTTGCTGGACGAGGTATATATTGCGACTTGTGATAGTGAAGTTGCCAACTATGCGCACCTAATTGGAGCAAAGGTGATTTTAACCAAAGATACGCATGAGAGAGCAACCGATCGAACTGCGGAAGCGATGATGAAAATCGAAAAAGAAACTGGGTCTAGGATAGATATTGTAGTGATGATCCAGGGTGATGAGCCTATGATTGTTCCGGAGATGATCAATGAAGCTGTAAAAACAATGATTGATGATGCAAATATTCTTATCTCAAGTTTAATGTCTCCTTTGTTGACCAAAGAAGAACAAGAAGATCCTAATGAAGTTAAAGTTGTGGCAGATAGACATGGTTATGCAATGTATTTTTCCCGAGAAGCAATTCCTTCTACCAAAAAGGGAGCAAAAAATGTTGAAGGGATGAAGCAGGTATGCATTATACCATTCAAAAGAGATTTCTTGCTTAAGTTTAACGAGCTTGAGCCCACCAAATTAGAAATTATCGAATCTGTGGATATGCTAAGAGCCATGGAGCATGGTTATAAAGTTAAGATGGTTATGACAAAACATGCTACTTTTAGCGTCGACACTCCTGCAGACTTAGACTTTGTGGCAACCGCTATGCAAGGGGATAAATTGACAGGAAAATATGCGATTGAGGGAGGAGACAACATATGAGCAACACAGATACATTCGCGTCCGTTGAGATAAAAGGGGTCCCTGCTATGTCTAAAAATTGCCTAAGCTTTATGGAACAGGTTATAGAATTGAATGGTTATAAATCTTTGCTTGAATATGGCTCTGGCAATAGTACGATATATTTTTTAAAAGCAGCGCTAAAAGGGCCATTGCCTTTACGCGAGATTGTTTCTATTGAATGCAGTTCTGATTTTTTCTGGCGAATGTACGACATTATTATTAAAGAGCTAAAACCAGAATCCACTAAGATTAAATCTTTGATACCGGGAAAACTTAATTATAAAAGATTACAAGCGCTGGAATCCTGGTTTATTCTTTTCCATTCCTACGTAAACGATTATTTTGAAGCCTGTAGAGTAGCTATGCTCGACTCTAATATTATGAGAGTATTATTTAATTTTAAGGCTTTTAGGCGACGCATCGTGATGATAAAAAAATATTTTGGCTTATTTATGATAAAAAGAAATTATATTTTGGATGAGACAGGGCAAGCTTTGGTTGGACGGGACAGGGACATAGAAATTGCTTTTACTTTTAAGGGTGGAATAATGTTGAGATATATCTTGGCTCCTGTTGCGATGGAACATTACATAAACGATGGGACATACAATGCCTTTTTCCCTTATGTTGAAGCTCCAGGAACAATGAAATATGATGTAGTCTTTATTGATGGGCGAGCCAGAGTATCATGTCTAAAGAAGATAATCTCTGATAATAATGCGTCGGTGAATGGAGTAATATTTCATCATGATGCCTTCCTGGAAAATTACTGGGAAGGATTTAATATTCTTAGCACTGAGAAAAGGTTGTTCTTGGACGGAAACAACTTGAAAATTGACGGAACACTCTTTCGGGATCCAGAAAGCAATGCCCAAAAAAATATAGTCTTAACTAAAATTAATGAAAAACATGAGCTTTCTAGTAGTGTGGTTAATGAGATGATGATCTATCCGATGAGCAAGGATGTTAAAATGCATAAAACAGGCGAATAAGATGGCTATTCTAGTAATTGATAAAAAAATAGATGTAGATTCAGCGCAATATCGTTTGCTGGAAAATCAGGCAAAGGTGATAATTAACTTTAGCCGATATCCGCTTAATTCACCAAAACTGCTTAATTACTTACAAGAATACAATGAGCTTCGCAATGAAACAAGGAAAGATTATCTTAAGTATGTTGCAGAGTTTGGAGACATTACAATAAATGGCAAAACAGTAAAAGAATTGTTTTTACTTAAAAGCGGTTGCTCTCTTTGGTGGTTTAGTGAGATTGTTCATAAGGATTCTTTTAATGATCCATTTTTTGATGATCTTTGCAAGGCAGTTATGATTAAAAGATTATCGCGGCAAATTGGTGATCATAAAATTCTGATGTTTACTGACAGTATTATGCTTAATGTCCTAGCAGGTAAGCCTGATAATGATTTGTGGAGATTTGCTTATACTAGGCTATGCGCTAGGCTGGGGTATTTATTTCATTTCTGCCGGATCAAAATGCAATTATTATTATCAAAGATTAAAGATTGTGATTGCGAAAGAGAAAAGATCACGCTCTTTTTATCACATTATCCTCAGAACTGGACCTATGATGCAAACGGAAAATTCTCTGACCGATTTTTTCGTGATTTGCCGAAGCATTTGAATGCTTATGGTTACATAATAAATATATTTCCCGGCGATGTTAGCGGTAAAAAATATTTAACAGAGATTGAGAATGTATATTTTGTTCAAAACAACATTGGCTGGTTAGATATATTATTTAGGTTTATTAATTTAGCAAACTTATTTAAGTATTTAGTAAAAAGAAAAACCATTGTAAAACATATGATTTTTGATGACGTAGATATATCATCGGTGTTTGATCGTTATATGCTAGAAACGGTAATCCTCAATGATTTTTGTTTCTGGCTGCATATGAAGGGTGCAGAAAATATAATCAAAAAAGTAAATCCAAACCAAATAATATGCGTTGATGAGTTTGGCGCTTATTCAAGAGCAGTGATTGTTGCTGCCCATAAATATAGGATTATGGTCTCATGGTTACAACATGCGGTCATGGCTAAATGGAGACTATGGTTATTCAATATGCCACAAGAAATATGTGATGCCAAGGGAGATATTAATACGGATTTTGTTGCCAGGATGCCGGTTGCGGACCGCTTCTTTGTTTGGGGCAAGCAAGCATTAAAGCTACTGCCAGAATTTGGCTATCCGGCCAATAGAACGATAGTTACTGGTAATCCTCGATATGATTTATATCAAGATGCATTAAAAAATACTAAGATTAAGAATAAGGATTTATTGATATTGACCCCGTCGGTTGATCGCAACGAAATTAACCATTTTATTTACCTTGCGGACGAAGTATCTCGGGCTTTACCAAATGTGAAAATGGTGATTAAATTTCATCCTAGGTATAGAGATGTGCTTGATGCGGAAATCGCTATTAAGCTACAACCGCTTACACTTAAGGGGATTGAGATTAGAACCGATAGCATTGACAATTATTATCATAATTCTAACATTATAATTTCTGGTGTTAGTACGGTGGGAATAGAAGCTGCATACTTTGGGACTAAAGTTGTCACTATGCTGTCTCGCTATAATGATAGATTTACCCCTGACTGGATTGAGGATAGCTCGGTTGCGTATTCTTCTGCTGGATTAGTAGATAAAATTAAATCCATTCAAAGTATCAGACCCTTGGATTGGTCAAGCTATTATGAAATGCCTGGCAAATCACTTAAAACTATTGTTAGTATAATAAACGGTATAAGCAATTGCCACAATATGCAAAAATAATATGGAGGCTAAATTAAGGTTATGAAAAAACATGTATTCGAAAACGATAGAGACTTTTATGAGCGATATAAGGCATATGCTCAGAGTTATCAGCCATTTGAATGGGATACAGCTAAAAACAGCAATCGAGCTCAGTATGAAGGCATGAACGATTTGCTGGATTCATTTTACCGTCATTATAAAGTAATATGTGAAGTGAAAAATAGACTTACAGAAGAAGCCTTTATTCTTGACTTTGGTGTTTTTCCTGGGGTGTTACCTAATTCATTTAGAAAGTTGTTCCCTGAGTACAAGATAAAATATTGCGGAATTGGTTTGGGGCTTACTCCTGCCTTTGTTAAGGAAATGAAAAACATAAATATCAGCTTGTTTGAGACAGAGCTTGATCCCTTTTATATTAAGCCAAAAACAGTTGTGCCGATCGATTATCGAGATGCCGATTTTATATTGTTCCTTGATATTATTGAACATTTGGCAAACCCCATTTATGCATTAGATTCAGCGAATCGTTGTCTAAAAAAACATGGAATATTAGTTTTAACAACTGATAATATTACTTGTAAGGAAAACTTTATTGGTATGTTAATGGGTAAAACACCGTTGCTGCATCCGCTTGAAACGCATATGTTTTTTATTGGTGACTGGCGACCACATTTTAGAGAGTACTCCAAAGATGACTTGATATGGTTGCTAAATCATTGCGGATTTCAGGTCGAAAAACATGAATATTTCTATCGTCGACAAGGAGAATATTGTTTGGTTGATGGGAAATTGATGCGGATAAAAAAGAAGAAAAATAAGTACACCGGAAAGAATATATTTAAGAAAATCAGATGGCATGTATGGAAATTGGGAATACAGTTATTAATGGGACTGATGGGTTTTTTCCCGCATTTCAGAAATCATCAGCTTCTTGTTGCCAGAAAAATCAATGAAATTGATGAGCTACAAGGAAAAAGGCCTGAATTGCAGCATACTCTTGATGGTTGGAATAATATCAGACAAATGTATTTGAATAAATAAATCAGTTAAAGGTAAACAATGAGAATTGGCATTTTTATGGAGCAATATGGGTTGGGAGGAACAGATGTTCATTTGGCCAATTTGATTAATCAATGGCCGCAAGTGAATGATGAATTTTACTATATTACGAATGAAGGGAATAAGGGGATTGAGTTGTTTTTGTCGATATTAAATAGACAATGCAAGGTTTACATCATTAAAAATAAATTTTATGGATATTATTGTCAAAGGGCAAAGCACTTTAAATTACCAGAGGTAATTAAGACATTGGTTGCTTACCTTCAAATATTGTCACAGTACCAATTATTTATTGTTAATGTTTTATATTTGATAGTAATTTTGAAGCGCTATAGGTTGGATGTGTTTATTTCTGATAATGGTGGTTATCCAGCCAGTGACAGTTGTCGGGCAGCGGTCTTTGCCAGTTATTTCTGCGGGATAAAACGAAGATATTTAATTATTCATCATAAAGCTATTAGGCCCGCAAAGCATGCTAAATACCTAGAATTGATTATTGATAAATTGTTGCAGGTGACTGTCAACAATATTATTACCGTTTCAAATGCGTCAAAAGAAGCTCTGTTTTCGGAACGTTATTTTACCGATAAAATTGAGGTCATACATAATGGGATAGAAGAAACTATGGCTGCGGGGCAGAGTATTAATCTAAAAAAAATATATGGTATCGATAAACAAAAATGTCTTATAGGAATAATGGGTAATTTAGAGCCTCACAAAGGACATCTGACAATGATTGAGGCCGTTCCGTTGATATTAAAAGTATTCCCTGGTACTCATTTCATTTTTGTGGGAAGTCTATTTGATGATAACTGGCAGAGAGAACATGCTGACAACATCATCTCTATGATAGAAACAAAGGGGCTTACAAAACATGTTACCGTGGCAGGCTTTTTAAATGGACAATCGCAAGAAATTATTAATCAATTTGATATTTTAGCAATGCCAACCCTTGATTTTGAAGGTTTTGGATTGGTTTTGGCGGAAGCTATGATTTTGCGGAAACCAATTGTAGCGAGTTGCGTTGGAGCAATCCCTGAGGTTATTATTAATGGTCAATCAGGGATTTTAGTTCGGGCCGGTGATCCAATTGTATTGTCTGAAGCTATCTGTGGTTTGCTTGCTGACCCTACATTAATGATTCATTTGGGCAAAAATGCCAGACGAAGATACGAAGATAACTTTACCGCAAAAATTATGGCAAACAAGTATTATGCCTTGGTAGGTCAAAAATGAAAAAAATAAATAAAGTATTGCTGCTGACTCCCCCAGCATTTACATTTAAAGATGCAATAGATATTAGTCCTTTGCCTCCAATGGGTTTGGGGTATTTGGCTGCAGTATTAAGAAATAAGGGGCTTGATGTAAGGATCATTGATTCTTTGATTGAAGGGTGGGAAGAGAGGGAAGAGATTAATGATAAAGAAATTAGAGTTGGCCTTCATTTTTCAAAAATAAAAGAAATTATTGAAGAATATAATCCTGATTTGATTGGCATAAATATGCTTTTTACAAAACAACGAAGTAATGCCCATAAAATATTCGAGATTGCTAAGCTAGTTAATCCTAAAATTATTACTGTTGGTGGTGGGGCACATGCGACGATTCTTCCGGAAGACGTTTTGTCCGATAAAAATGTTGATTTTGTTGTTATGGGAGAGGGCGAAAACACAATCAGTGATTTGATTGAAGTAATTGATGGGCATAAGAACATTGATGCGTTAGATGGGATTGCTTATAAGCATAATAATGATATTAAAATAGTGCCTAAAATTAAATTTATTACTAATCTAGATGAAATTCCTTTTCCTGCTTGGGATTTAATGAAACTAGAAAAATATTATGGATTAGAAGCCACACATGGGAAAAGGAAAAGAAAAAAATTTGCGCCGATAATCACTTCGCGAGGTTGTCCAGCAAGATGTGTCTTCTGTTCTGCCTACAAGGTGTGGGGCAGGCGTTATAGGCAAAGATCGGTTGAAAATGTTTTAGCTGAAATGAAAATTTTAAAGGAGCGGTATGGTATTGAGGAGCTATTGTTTGAAGATGACAATGTTACCCTAAATAAAGTGCGGGCAAAAGAAATATTTATGGGGATGATTGAAAATAAGTTTAACTTTGTTTGGGATACTCCTAACGGGGTTGCTGCTTATGCCTTGGATAACGAGCTCATTAATCTGATGAAAAATAGTGGTTGTCATAAAATGAATCTCGCAATAGAATCGGGCAATCAAGAAGTTTTAAATAAAATCATTAAAAAACCTGTCAAACTAGAAAAAGTAAGAGAGCTTATCTTATACGCAAAAAAAATCAAACTAGACGTTGGTTTGTACTTGATTATTGGAATGCCAGGGGAGAAAATCGAACAAATGCGCGACACATTTAAAATTGCGGCCGATTTAGACATATTTGACCCACATGTTTCAGTTGCCACTCCCTATCCAGGAAGTGAGCTCTATGACGCTTGCGTGAAAAACGGTTACATGGGACAGCAATTCACTCTCGATGATTTATATATTCGCAGTTTTTCAATTAATACTGAAGATTGGACAGGAGAACAAATAAGAGAAGTGTTTAAAAACGGGTTTAAGTATTTAAGATGTGCTTATATAAAGAGACATCCTATTCGAAAAATTTTGTATTATTTCCAAGTTTTTATTAGGCACCCGTTCAAATCAATTATTAAGATAGATTCTTTAATTAAAAATGTTATGGGAGCTATAAAAACATGATTCCTGTTGCTCGTCCCTCAATTGGGAAAGAAGAATTGTCGGCGATTAATAATGTTTTCGAAACTGGTTGGCTTGGTTTGGGTTCGGTTGTGTTTGAATTTGAAAATAAGATTAAGGAGTACTTGCCAGTCGCTAATGTTATAGCCGTCAATACCGGAACTACGGCATTGCATATTGCCTTGGATGCGTTTGAGATAAAAAGTGGGGACGAGATTATAACCCCATCAATGACATTTGCTGCTTCCATCCAGGCCATCACGCAAACAGGGGCTGTCCCCGTTTTCTGCGAAATTAGGGAAAATGATTTAAATATTGATATAGATGATTTGAGAAAAAAGATCACTTCTAAAACTAAGGCAATTATGCCGGTCCACTATTGCGGTAAAGCATGTGAAATGGAGACATTGCTAGAAATAGGGAAAAAATACAATATTAAAATATTAGAAGATGCCGCGCATGCGTTTGGCTCTAGTTATCAAGGTAAAAAGATCGGCAGCTTTGGCGACGCGGCCTGTTTTAGTTTTGATCCGATCAAAAACATTACTACTGGAGAGGGAGGGGCCGTGGTTTTAGCAGATAATGAAATGGCAGAAAAAATCAGGCGTAAAAGGATCCTGGGCATAGATAAAGATACCTGGCACAGATACAAAAATGAGCGGTCGTGGTTTTATGAGGTCGTAGAACAGGGTTATCGATATCATATGAGTAATATTAATGCAGCCATTGGACTAGAACAATTGAAAAAATTAAATTTATTTATTGAGCGAAAGCGAGAAATCGTCAAGCAATATGATGCGGCTTTTGTTTCCATGAAAGGAATTAAAATCCTTGAAAATGATTACAAAGAGACAGCGCAGTTCTGCTACATCATTAGGATTTTGGACGGTAAAAGGGATAAGCTGATGGAATATTTGAAGAACGAAGGGGTAGGATCGGGGGTCCATTATATCCCTAATCATTTACAACCATTCTTTAAAGCATATGCGACAAAATTGCCAATCACCGAAATGTTGGGCGAAGAAATCATTACCTTACCTCTATATTTTAACATGACAGATAAGGATATTGCATTGGTAATAAAAAGTGTCAAGGAGTTTTTCAGTGCCTCCTAAAGTTAGCGTAAATATTTGCTGCTATAACAGCGAAAAGTTTATTAAGGAAACACTCCAAAGCATTTTGGATCAAACATTTAATGATTTTGAGGTTATTGTTATTGATGACGGATCAAAAGATAAAACAAGACAAATCATAAAATCTTTTTCTGATTCGCGAATAAAGTATTTTTACCAGGATAATCAGGGGCTTTCAATATCACGAAATAAGGCAATTGAATTATCAAAAGGTAAGTATATTGCCTTGATTGATCATGATGATTGCTGGATACCGGATAAACTTGAATTGCAGGTTCAGCTACTAGAAAAAAATGCAAAAATCGGATTGGTTTATTCTGATTCTTATATCGTAGACGAAAAACTGAATATAAAGAATCGTTTTTTTATTGATTTTTTACCATATAGAGGGAATATTATCAAGCCTTTGCTGCATTTAAATATTATTCCTTGTTTAACAGCGGTATTTCGCAGAGAACTGGTTGATATGATTGGAGACTTTGACCCGGCGTTAGCAATCACAGAGGATTACGATTTTTTTATCCGCATTGCCTTTGTGGCGGATATTGATTATATCGATAAACCCTTAGCTAGGTGCCGCATACATTCGGATAATACAACAGGTAAGAATTTAGAAAAACTTTATAAGGAAACGATTAGCATACTGCGAGCCTACGACAATAAAACTAAGGATTCTACCATTAAAAAAGTCATAACTGAACAATTGATGAAAAACTACAGAATGCTTGTATTATTTTATTTAAAATTCAACCGTCTGCCATGCATAAACAAGGAAGTCATGACATTAATCAACAAAGAAAAAAACATATTCATTAGATGGGGGTTATTTTTATTGTCTTTTCTTCCATTAATGATGAGAAGGAATGTTTTTAATATATTATTTATGGTAAAAAAACCGTGAAAATATTATTGTTTATGGAAAGTTATTGTTGCGGAGGCGTAGATACATTTGTTATAAATCTTATAAATAATTGGCCGAACGCCGTGGATGAATTCATCCTTCTTTCCAATGGGCATGATGGATTAAGGGTTATAAAAGATTCAATCCACAGGTCATGCTTAATAAACCAGCATCAATTAAAAATATTCACCAGTTTTTTTATAAAAGGAGAAGGTAGGAAATTAATCGATGAGATTAGATTAGCAGCATTAAAAATATTCTCTTTTATTGTGAGATATATGTATTTAATTTATAACATTGTTGCTTTAAAAGGCTTATTATTGCGTAACAATCCGGATCGATTGATTGTAATCAGCGGCGGCTATCCCGGGGGGGATTCTGCACGTGCGGCTAGTATTGCTTGGGGACTTTATAGTAAAAAGCCTCATTGCATGTATGTATTTTTTGGGCTAGTATCAAAACCTGGATGGCATATAAAACTGCAGGAATCACTGATCGACATTTTATTGGCTGGTTTAACCAGTAAATTCATCACTGATTCTATGGCTACAGCGAAAACCATGTCCCGTCGTAATTTTATTTATAAAATAAATAATAAAGTAGGATTTATTCATAATGGCATTGAGGTGTCTGAACGCCAGCAAAAACATCAATCATCTATTAAAACAGAACTGGGAATCCCCTTTAGCAGTAAAGTATGCTTAATGTTAGGGGCTTATACCTATCATAAAACTTATGATAAGGGGCATTATTTTTTAATGCAAGTCTTTAAAAAAGTGGTTGCTAAAATACCATCAGCACATCTTTTAATATGTGGGAGTGGCACAACGACAGAAATAGATCGTGTTCGTCGTTTTGTCTCTGAGTTTAAGCTCCAAGAGCATGTCCATCTTTTTGGTTTTAGAAAAGATGTGCCATCTTTATTGAGGCAAGCCGATTTGTTGTTGGTAGCATCTCAAGCATTCGAATCTTTTGGATTTACCAGTATTGAAGCTATGTCTCTTGGCGTTCCGGTCATTGCAACCAAAATTGGCGGAATTCCTGAGGTTGTGGTTGATGGACAAGGAGGTTATTGCGTTGACAAGAACGATGTTAATGCCTATGCAGATAGAGTAATTCAGCTATTGCAGGATGATAATTTGAGGGAAGAACAGGGGGGGAGAGCGCGGCAAAGATACCAGGATTATTTTACATCTGAGCGCATGGCTAAAGAGTATGCCCGCATAATAGTATGAATAAACAATCTTTTTTTTCAATTATAATCCCGACTTTTAATAGAGCAGAACAACTCCGTCGCGCGCTTGCTTCGATCGATAAGCAAACCTTTAAAGACTTTGAAGTAATTGTTTGTGATGATGGATCAAACGATCATACAAAAGAAGTTGTTGATGCTTTTCACAATAATTTTGAGCTTAAGTACATTTATGGGGAGAATTGGGGAGGACCAGCGCAGCCTAGGAATAATGGATTAAAAATCGCTACGGGTAAACATATTGCTTTTCTTGATTCTGATGATTGGTGGTATCCTAATAAATTAGAGGTGGTTTCTGAGCAAATGCATGATGCCGATGTAAGCTATCATGATCTTGAAGTCTATTCGCCAAAAGGGAAGTCCCTAACTTTAAAAATAAAAGGAAGACATTTTAAACAACCATTTCTTGCGGATATATTGAAGAATGGTAATGTGATAACGACTTCAAGTGTTACAATAAGAAGAGATTTTATTCGTCAGCTATGTCTGTCTGAAGGGAGAGAGGCGCATTATGCATTTAATGTAGGGACGATTTCAAAAGCAAAGGTAGCAAAACAGTATCCAAAAATACAATCTAAATATGATTTATTTTTTGAGAATCAGAATGATGAGTATTTAATATTAAAATCGAATGCTGAAAAAATAGTTAAAAAAGATATTTTAAATATTAATAATGGGCGCGAATTTATAAATGATATAAAACAAGCAAAAACTGAGAATTTCGAAGATTTTGATTTATGGTTAAGATTATCAATGAAGGCGCGTAAAATTGTATACATTCCAAAGAGTTTAGGCGCATACTGGGTGGGCCAAGGGAATAGATCAGAGGCCGCCGACTGGTACATAAATGGATTTACAACCATTTATCATCGTTATATGTCATATTTAGGGAAAAAAGACCAAGAGCAGGCACAGCTGCATATGTCGTACATTATTGGCCGATGTAAACATCAGATGAATAAAAATCAAGAGGCATTGGAACATTATGCGGTTGCGAGTAAAACAAATAATCTAAGGTTTAAATTTCGTTCGATAATGCTTATGCTGTATTTATGGATTCTTATGAGAACGCAAATAATTAAGGAATATCAGCCTTTATTTTGCAAGAGGAGAAAATAATATTCTTGCCTTAATTAATTATCTTACGGTTTTTGCAGTTTTTGCAGATGTTTTTACTTATCACAGACTTATATTCGGTTTCGCCGATTTGCGTGGACCATATATAATCATGGTTTTAGTCTTAATAATGTTTGCCATGCATTACAAAAAGATATTTTACAATAGATATTTTTTACTTTTCTTCATTGTTATTATTGGACTATCAATAATCAATGTAGCATTAGGAAAAGATACTTTACCGTTGTTATTAAAGCAAATAATCGGAGTGGGATTGTCTTCCCTTGCATTTTACTGCGTAATCGCTGCAAACAATGGGGATGTAAAAAGATTGTTTGTGATTTATTTAAAAATGGCATTTTTGGTCGCTTTAATAGGCATAATTCAGCAAGTTAGTTTTTTATTTGATTTTCGCTGGGGATATGATTTCAGCTATTTTTTACCATCATATTGGAAATATGTGACTTCGGCCGATGGAACAATGCTAAGGGTCAACTCAATAACTTTTGAGCCTTCTGGATTTTGCGTTGTTATGATGCCGGCTTTTTTCGCAGCAATTATGGCATTAATTCCTTTTAAAGAAAAATCGGTAAAAATGTACGTAACGTATAAAAGCTTAATTGTTATCGTAGCGATGTTATTATCTTTTTCTTCGATAGGTTATTTAGGAATGGGGATTGCAACCTTTTTAATTGCTATAAATTACATGCGAAGCAAAAAATACGTGATGATAAGTTTATTCATTGTTTTTATTGCGATTGCTACAGGCTCTTTTGTTTACAATGGAATTCGTGATATTAAAGGCAGAGTTAATTCTATGCTTTCTGTCCATGAATTACTTGCTGGAGATAAGCAATTAACAGATTTCAACCAAAGCTCATCCGCTTTGTTTTCTAATGCTTATGTGGCATTTAAGAGTTTCACATCAAATCCATTGTTTGGCTCAGGGCTTGGATCTCATGAGCTATCTTATTCTAAGTATATCGATGATCTAATCGGTTCTAATACTGGACTGCGATATTTCTTATTTATCAACATGGCGGATGCGAATTCTTTATTTCTACGATTAATTTCTGAAACAGGATTAATTGGGACCATTGCTATATTTATTTTTATGTTCAAATTCTATTTAAAGAGGGAAAGCGTTTATAATAATTATTTGTGGGTGATTAATAATGCCATCCTTATCAATTTCATTATGCGACTAGTCCGGGTCGGTCATTATTTTGACAGTGGTTTTTTCTTTTTTTTCTGGATATATTACTTCTCAAAAACCAATCAAATAACCCATAAAAATAATAGATACAATGAAGCGCATATTTAACCAGAAAAACTTACTAATATTAATGTTTATACTAGCTTTTGTATTAAGGCTGGGCCTTCCCTTAATGCGAGAGTCATTATTCCTTAAGCAGCCATTTATACTCACGGGGTATCATTTTTATCATCATGTGACTAGTGATTCCATATATTATAACTATACTGCTAAGGCACTTATTGAGGGAAAGGGATATAGCATGAATTATAATGAACTTATCCTGGAAAACATTGATGTGGGAAATCTTTCCGTTCCTACTCCCCAAAATGAGATTATTATTGATAAATGGAAAATTCACAAGCCAAATAAAATATTCTTAACAAATATGGCTGATTATGGCAAATGGAGAATTGATGATCCTAATTATATTTTACACAGAATTATTCCTCCCTTATATCCTATTTTTTTGGCGATATGCTATTGGTTATTTGGAGGCAACACCTTAGCATACTTTATCCCTCAGATATTCCTTGGGTCTTTAACCTGTTTATTAATTTATTTTATTACAAAGGAGATATTCGATCGTAAGACAGCAATGTTAGCTGGATTCGCAGTTGCATTATATCCCGATCTTATTTTTTGGACGTACATGATTCGTCCAGAAACATTTTATATATTTCTTCTCGCGCTTAGTTTTTTGTTTTTATTAAGGGGAACCGCTAGGAATACTAGTTATTTATTATATGCAGGCGTGCTGTTTCTAGGGTTTGCATGCCTAACAAGGATCGTCACACTGTTATTTATCCCGGCATATTTGTTTTGGCAGTTTATCGCTTTAGGGAACAGCAGAAAGACTTGGTCAGTGATAGCGACATCGTTTATGATTTTATTTATAACATTGTTGCCTTGGTGCATTAGAAATCATTTAGTTTTTAAACAGTTTTCATTCTTTACCATTGAACAAGCCGCCGTGCTGTTAGATTATACTTATAATTTCTCTTTGAATGAATTTAAAGACAGATCAGCGGTCAATAAGCTTTTGCAAGCAATTGATGCGGATGATTTCGGCATTTTATTTAATGGATATAAAGATCCGATTGCACGACTGAATAATCTATTGGATGTGCCAAACTTCTATGATATTTGGTTGAGCAAAAATAAAACAATAGCCGTATCAAAAAAAACACAGGAATTAATTAAAGCCACAAAAAATATCAGGGGTAAACGCTTTGATAAATTGTCGGCTACTGAGCAAAACACAATTAAACATCTTAATCGGCTGCTTCTGGAAATAACGTACCCAAAAAGTTGCCCTAAAGGATTATTCTTTGCGAACAGTTACGATCTGATCAGTTCAAAATCATCAATGATTGTATTCGCGGATCTAATAATTAAAAATCCTATAGAATATTCTCTAATTACTTTTAAGCGAATGATTAAATTTTTAAGTCCGATTACTTCACAAATGAGAGATACCGCAAAATATTACAGAATATTAACGTGGTTGATTGTCTTCCCTCTCTCTCTCCTGGGAATAATATCTGCAATTTTAAGATGCCCAATAAGGAGTGGATTATTACTACTATTTATTGCTTTCAATATTTTGTTGTTTTCTGCTACTTACGTTGACGATGGACTGGTATATAGATATCCAATTCAGCCTTTTCTTTGCATCTTTGCCGCTTATGGACTAGTGAGCATCAAATCTTTCATCTGGCGAGAGACGCCATGATGAAAGTCTTGTTTATTAACGCAATTAATCCGCATATTGAGCAAGAAAAAAGATATCCTAATTTAGGCTTGGGTTATTTAGCGAGTTATTTAAGGCAACACTTTGGCAATGACTATTTTCAATTTAAAATAATTGATTGCAATATAGAAAAAAGCATTGATGATTTTATGCCTGCAATTGTTTGCATAACCGCCACATCTCAAAACTTTACTCTTGCAAAAAAATATGCGAGCGCTGTAAAATTAAGGTGCTTACCAGTAATTATTGGTGGCAGCCACATTTCTGCCTTACCACAAACTTTGCCTAAAAATATTGATGTGGGGGTCATCGGCGAAGGAGAATTAACCATAGTTGATATTTTTAAGCTGTTTATTAAAAAAAACTTTTTTGTTTCTAATGATTTGAGTAAAATAGAAGGGATTGTTTATTGGGATAGGAACAAATTGTTTATTACTAGTGAAAGGAAACCCATCGAACCCCTAGATAATATTCCTTTTCCTGCTCGAGATCTGTTAAAGGTTGGGAAACATGCACATATAATCTCATCTCGCGGGTGTCCTTATAAATGCGTTTTTTGCTCTTCTTCACATTTTTGGGGTAGAGCAAGATACTTTTCGGCTGAATATGTGGTGGAGGAAATCAAAGAACTGGTTTTTAAATATAAGGTTACGCTTATCAGCTTCTATGATGAATTAATGATGGCTGATAAAGAGCGCCTAAAAAAGATTATAGAATTGTTAAAGCAAAATGATATCATAGGCAAAATTAAATTTACGATAAATGCTAGGTCGAATTTAATAAACGAAGATGTTGTTTCCCTGTTTAAAGAGATGAACGTTGTTTCTGTTTTTATGGGATTGGAATCAGGATCTCAACGAGTTCTACGGTATTTAAAGGGCAACAATGTTACTGTAATAGAAGGTATAAATGCTATCAAGTTATTAAAAGTTTCTAATATTGCGGTTAGCGCCACCTTCATTATTGGTTCACCGAATGAATCAGAAGCAGAGATCTTGCAAACTCTTAAATTCATTAAATCCAATAGACTGGATTTGGTTGATGTGTATGTGTTAACCCCGTTTCCAGGAACCCCAATTTGGGATTATGCAAAAGAACAAGGATTGGTTTCCGACAATATGGAGTGGGAGCTTTTAAATCAATATTATTTTTCTTCTCATAAGGAGGGAGTGGTTTTATCTAATACTATTAGTAAAAATAGATTGCACAAATTATATTGTAATTTTAGAATAGTTGCTTTTTGGTTGAATCTAAAGAATATCCTTCGTAATCCATTTGTTATTGAAATCCCAAGAATGCTGATCAATAAGGCATTTGAGAAAAGCAAAAGGGTTTTATTAATAAATTAATGAGCTAATATGAATAAATTTATAAGACTTCCTACTCACATATTAAGGGATAAATGCATTTTTGACATAATACGTAATTTGCGAAAGGGTCGGTTTCTGGAAATCGGCCCTGGAATAGGAGAAACAACAGCTATCTTTCTTAAAAGGCAATTTGTGGGAGTTTGTTATGATCTTTCTCCTGAAAGCAGAGTCGTACTTAGAGAAAAAATGACTAAATATTCGAATGAGTTAGAAATAATTGACACATTATCTAATCTTAAACCTGATTCTTTTGATTATTTATTTTCTTTCGATGTTTTAGAGCATATTCTTGATGACAGTCAGGCATTAAATAAGTGGATGACCTATTTAAAAAGAGATGGCTGGTTATTAGTTTCAATGCCGGCACACTCAAAAATATATGGCATTAGCGATAAACTTATGGGACACATAAAAAGATACGAAAAAAAAGAGCTTTTTAATTTATTAAAAAGCGCAGGGTGTAAAGATATAAAAATATTTAATTATGGGTTTCCTTTAATAAACTTGACGGTTCGATGCATAAACTTGATTTACCAGATATTTGGCAAAAGCTGCAAAGAATATGATTCTTTGGCGCTAGAAGAAAAATCAATGCTAAGTGGAACAAAATCGCCAAATATCGCAACCACTCTTTCTTTTTTATTTAACGAACTATGTTTAATGCCTTTTATAATGTTTCAGAGATTTTTTTATGATAAGGATTATGGCCCTGGGTATGTGGCATATGGGAAGAAAGCATAAATCCATGTTTATTTTTTATGTGATGGGGATAAACCAATGAAGGATGGCCTAGCCTCTGTAATTATTGTTAATTATAATGGGAGGGAATATCTTGACGGGTGCCTTCTTTCTTTGAGTAAACAAACTTATGCTAATTATGAAATTGTCATTGTTGACAACAACTCGACTGATTTATCTGTAGAATTTATTGAACAAAATTATTTGAATCGTGTAAGCATTGTTCGGAATGATAAGAACTATGGGTTTGCTAGAGGAAATAACATCGGCATTATGAAAGCAAAAGGTGAATATATATTAACGCTTAATAATGATACGTTGGTTGATCCAAGATGGATTGAAGAATTAGTAAAAGGAGCGAACAGTGCTCCTAACATAGGATCTTGTGCTTCAATGATTTATTATGCTGACAAACCAAAGATTATTGATTCTGTAGGAATGTGTATTTATCGTGATGGAAATTCAAAGCAAAGAGGCTGGAAAAAAGTAGACGTTGGACAATATAAAAAGCAAGAAGAGGTTCTTTGCCCAAGTGCCTGTGCTGCATTATATAAGAGAAGAATGCTTGATGATATCGGTTTGTTTGATGAGGATTTTTTTGCATATTGTGAAGATACGGATCTAGGATTAAGGGCGAGAGCGATGGGCTGGACATCTGTTTTTATCCCTTCAGCTATTGTTTATCATTTTTATTCGGGTACTACTAGCAAATATTCTGCTTTAAAGATGTTTATGGTTGAACGGAATCATTATTGGGTTGTCATTAAGAATTATCCCTTTTGGTGTTTATTTGCGGTACCTTTTTATTCTTTAGTTCGTTTTTGTGTCCAGATAAGCAGTCTTTTTAATTTGGATCAGAGGTCTCTCAAAAAAGATAAATTATTGTTATGTCTAATTAAAGCTTATTGGGATCTTATTTTAAGATTTCCCAATGTTATCCGCAAAAGAAAAAATATAAAGGAAAAAAAGACTATTTCAAACAAAGAAATGAGTGCCTTGTTGCAACGTTTTTGTCTTAAACCTTCTGATTTGGTTTTACAGGATTAATTTATATGAATGAAACTTTAATTATCGTGCCTGCATATAATGAGGCTGGATGTATCAGATCCGTCATTAATGAAGTAATAAAACATGCTTCTTTTAGTGATATATTGGTTGTTAATGATGGTTCGAATGATACGACTTTAAAAATAGTTAAAGAAACAGGGGTCTCAGTTGTTTCTCATCCTATAAATTTAGGCGCTGGCGCTTCAATTCAAACCGGATTAAAATATGCGTTAAATAATAATTATTGCATTGCAATTGTTGTTGATGGGGATGGGCAACATGATCCTAGCGAAGCAAGCAAGCTCATTATGGCGTTAAATGACACTACTGTTGATGTTGTAATCGGCACTCGATTTCTAGTAAAAAACGCATTAACTACTCATTGGCTACGCCGAATTGGGATATTGATATTTTCAACAATAATTTCAATTTTAGGACACGTTAGAATAACCGATACCACATCAGGTTATAGAGCATTTAATAAAAGAGCAATGAATTATCTAGCAGAGGAATTTCCTGCGGATTTTCCAGATGCAAATATGCTTTTATCTTTATTGCTTGCTGGATATAAAATAATTGAAGTGCCTGTAAATATGCGACCAAGAGAAAGTGGCCAATCAATGTATTCAACATTGCGGTCGATTTATTATCCTTTCAATGTTATTGTTGCGATTATAGCTGTTTTGTTAAGATCAATGATTATTAATAAAAGGAGTTGCTCATGTATACACAAGGGCTGATTACCACGTTAATTTTTGCTGTTTTTATGTTGTTGTGGATTTTAGAATTACTTAGGCGAAAAAAAATAAACGAAGTTTTGGCTCTGTGGTGGCTCATTATAATATTATTGATAATCATTTTAATTATTTGTCCGCCACTTTTACAGCTTATTATGATTTTTATTGGAACAAGTTTGCCAATAACGGCCATATTTTTATTGTGTTTATTGTTTTTATTTGCAATGCTTGTATATTTTTCTATGAAAATATCAATCTTATCTAAAAATGTGATAACGCTTACACAACATATTGCAATTATAGAAAAGAATCTCTGCGATTTAGAGAGAAAAAGCACACAAAAATAGGGTAAAACAAATGGAAAATATAAACAAAGCGGCATCAGATAACAATCCAATGACAATAAAACCTTCGGTATTTTTATCTTTTATAGTCCCAACCTTTAATAGCGAAAATACTTTAGATGTATGCCTTCAAGCCATAACTGAAATTATTTTTTTAAAAGAAAATAATTTTGAATTAATCGTTTCTGATGACGGGTCAACTGATTTATCATTAAACATTGCCCAAAGATACTCTGCGACCATCGTAACCAGCCCAGGCAATAAAGGAGCTGCCTTTGCTCGAAATTTAGGGGCAAAGGCGGCTAGCGGAGAATATTTGGTTTTTATTGATAGTGATGTGATCCTCTTATCTAAAGACATTATGCGATATATTATAAATGGCTTCAATACCTTTGATATCTGTGGTATTTCTGGTTGTTATTCTGAGAAAATAATGTTTAATAATTATTTTAGTGCTTATAAGCATTTGTACATGTGTTTTAATTATTTTAAAGCCCCAAAGTTTTCTCCGATAGTATCTTCCGCAATTATGGTTATTCCCAGAAAAATGTTTATTGAGAAGGGAGGGTTTAATGAATCCTATCCATCGGTAATGGCTGAAGATATTGAATTCTCCATAGAGCTTTTTTTAAGAGAAAAAAAACTATTTTTAGTTGAATTGGGGATAAAGGGTCTTCATTTAAAAAAATACGATTTGGTCAGTTTGTTAAAATCGGACTACTTACGAACAAAGGGCATTATCAAGATGATCAAAAAAACAGATGCAAAGCAGGTTTATTCAAAAGCAGTTGCTCGTAATTTTGGCCCGCTATTTTTACTGCCAATTCTATTTATTTTGGGTTTTGCCGTATTATTGAAAAACCATTTCCTATTGATAGGAACATTATTTTTAATTTGCTGGGTATTTTCAATGCAAAAAGATATGTTCAATTATTTCAGAGAACATAAAAATACTAGATTTGCGCTATTAGCAGTCAGCTTTTATTTTATTGAAGCGCATTTTGTGGCATTTTGCGCTCTATATCAACAATTAATAAATAAGATGGGGGACGACACCAATGCAACTACTTAAATATTTACCACGAATTATAAATAAAAGAGGAATGCCTCTGAATGTGATTTATTTTGTGACCTCTAAATGTAATGCACAATGCGGACATTGCTTTTATTGGAATCGTTTAAATACCGTAAAAGATGAATTGACTTTAGCTGAGATTGAGAAAACCGCAAAAAATATTCCGGATATAATTAGTTTATCTTTGACTGGAGGAGAGCCATTTTTACGCTCCGATTTGATCGAAATTGCCTCTATTTTTAGCAAGTTTACCCGAGTTTCGTATTTACAAATTCCCAGTAATGGGATATTAACAGATACTATTATAAAAACTATTGAGGAAATAATAAAAAGATGCCGTAAGAACATTCTAATTTCTGTAGGAATTTCTATTGATGATTTATTTGACAAACATGATATTTTAAGACAAACAAAAGGATGTTTTAGTAACGCCACGGAAACATTAAAGAAGCTTAAGTTGTTGGAAGCGAAATATAAAAATTTTAGGGTTGGCTGTATTATTACTATTAATAAAAACAATCAAAAAAACATAATTTCTATGGTTGACTTCCTAAAAAGAGAGTTTTCTGTAGATGAAATTGGGATTAACCTCATTCGATCTGAGGTAAAAAACCCGTCCTTAAAAGAAATAAACATTCAATACTATGATGAAATCATGCTTAAACTTAGAAGGGATTTTTTATGTAGAGCCAAGGATCAGCCAGCTTCTTGGTTAGATCGAGTGCTTTCTGCAAGACAGTATTACGGCGCTTTACTATTAAGCAAAATATTTTCGCAAAATAAATATGTTACCCCCTGCTATGCAGGGAGTCTTTTGGCAATCATAAGAGAAAACGGCGATGTTAACCCTTGTGAAATGTTAGATGATAGGATGGGGAACCTTAGAGATTTTAATTATAATTTTAAAGAACTATGGTTTTCAAAAGAAGCAGAGAGAATAAGAAAAACGATTAAAAGAAATAGATGCTTTTGCACTTATGAATGTGCGGCAACATTCAACACATTGTTTAATGCTACCCATCTTTTTCATATTATAAAGGGCTCATTGCTAAAATGATAATTAAAAGTATTAATAGCTTTTGCTCAAAACATTTCTTATTGATACTAATTGGTTTTCTTGTGGCCCTATCATTATACGACTTACTATCTCCTCCTATTAATCGTGTAATGTGGAGACAAACTCAAACAGCAATGTTGACTGATAATTTTATTAAAGAGGGCTTCTCCATGAATGGACTGTACATCAATTTAGATGGCACAAACAAGCTTATGACCGTTTACGAGTTCCCACTGTATAATTTTATTGTGGGGATTTTATTTGTTGCTTTTAGCAATAACATCTTTTGGGGAAAACTTATTAGCTTTATTGCTTCTGTCATAAGCTTGATAATTTTTTTCAATTTGACTAACAAATTATTTGGTCAACGAATTGCAGCTATTAGTTCGCTTTTGTTTGTACTTTCTCCTATCGGCATGTTGATTCGAACTTCTTTCCAACCCGATGCTATCAGTTTGATGTTTTTACTACTGTCTTTAAAGTATCTATCTGCATGGAAAGAAAATGGATTTGCCCATCATTTCATGTTTTTTTCTTTTTGTCTCTTATTTGCGAGCCTGGTAAAGATTACGACCATCGTCCCTTATTTTCCTATAATGGGATTTGCAATGCTATATGATCAAAAGGGATTAAGACGCCCTAGATTATATGAGTTAATGTCATTGATTTTTCTGGTAATGCTTCCTTTTACTATGTGGTACTTTTTTCGTAGCCACACAACTGATCCTTCTCAGATGATGGATGATTCAAAGTTTTTTATTGGAGATCTAAATCGATTTTTTGTTTTAGGACACTATATTAAAATAGCCTATACTTCAATCATGTTATTATGCTGCGGAATCGGTGCATATTTTTTATTGCTTGGATTAAAGAAGCTATCAAGCATACAAACAATGCTTTTAATGGGAATATTGCTATATTTTATTATAATTCCAACGGCTTGGTATCAATATTATTATTTTTACGCAATTGTGCCTATTATATCTATTTTTATGGCTCGTGGATACTTAAGACTTTATGAATATTGTTTTAATCGTAAATTGTTAATAATTATCTATTGTTGTATGATATTGTTTGTCTGCGGTTTTGTGATAGCAACAGGATTTGTCTTAAGACAAGATAATGTCATGCTATCGGCAGCGCAGGCTGTGCGGGACGTTAGCGATCCTTCAGAGCTTATCCTTTCAATTAATATACACGATCGTGGAATAGCAATGGGTGGGAGAAATACGTCTTTGTTTTATTTGGCAAATAGAAAGGGCTGGCCAATTGGTAGTGGTAATTATAGTAAATTCGAAGAAATATTACAACAAATTCGCCTTAACCGTAAAAAAGGAGCAAAATGGCTTGTAATTACGTGGTATACTCCTGATTTAGAGCCATGGTATGCAAAGTATACTCCCAAGGCTTTTAGGCGAGATCCAGGAGCTACTGGGGTTAATGGCAAACAATTATTTATTTTCCTAAGTAAAAACTACAACACTATTATTACCAAAAAAAACTATGCGATAATGAAATTGTTTTAATAAATATATGAAAATATTGTTAACCGGTTCTGCCGGATATATTGGGCAAATCATAAAAAAACACTTTGAAGATACTTGTGACATAATTTGTCTTGATTTAGTATTAAAAGATAGCCATCAGATTCAATGTAATATTATGGATAGGCAACCACTAGAAAAAATTGCCAAAGATGTTAATCCGGACGTCGTAATACATGCCGTTGGTAACAAAAACATAGGTTTTTGCGAAAATAATCCTGATGAAGCTTTCCGGATTAATTGTGATACGATAAAAAACATTGCGCAGGTATTTGGAGAAAAAGCAAAGATTATATATATTTCGACTGATTATGTGTTTGATGGCTTGCGCGGCGAATATACGGAATTAGAGGCCCCCAATCCTCAAACAATATATGGGAAAAGCAAATTGTGCGGTGAAATTGAGGGAGCAAAAAACACGAGCAAATCTTTTATTGTAATACGTTTAAGCGCGTTATATGATGCTAATGCCGTATTTATTTGTTATTTAAAGGAGAAGCTTTCTTGTCAGCAAGAAGTTGAATGTTTCTCAAATATAATTTATTCGCCAACTTATGTGAAAGATTTTTTGAGCATCATAGAAAAAGCAATTGTTTATTCGGCGGATAAAATTGTTTTTCATGCCTGTGGAAAAGCATTATCACGTTTTGAATTTGCTAGTGCTTTTGCTGAAACATTTGGTTTTGATGTGGGATTAGTGAAGGAACAAACTTACACAAATAAAAGAGATTTATTTCTTTTTCCGAATTTATCCATGTGCAATAGGATCACACGAAAACTGCTTCAGGTAGAAACAACCAAGCTTAAGGATGCTTTGCTGAAAATTAAACAAGGAGGGGAGGGCTAGGATGAAAACCATAAAGGCGTACAAAAAAAATGTGAGCGACAGAGGCCTATTTCTCGGGATTGTAAATTTTGGCAATTGGGAAGAAATAAATTATATAGAAACAAAAGCAGGCCAGATTCGCGGCGGCCATTATCACAAAGAAGCAACCGAATTATTTTATATTATCGAAGGCGACATAGCTATCAAGGTGACTGATATAAAGGGTAAACTTATCGAAGAGTTCAACGCTACAAACGGATCAATTTTCTTTTTTGCTCCTTATGAAGTCCACACTTTTGTATGTAAAAGCGATTGTAAATGGATTAATGTTATGTCAAAAAGAATAAATGATAATTCGTGTGACATTTATCAACATAAAAATAGCGAATAAAAGCAACGAGCATGGAAAACCTATTAAATATAATTATCCCGGCATATAATGAAGGGGAGAACATAAAGGAGACCATTCATGAGATTGAAAACAAGATAAAAACCCCAAACAAAATACATATCATTTGCGATTATGATAAAGACAATACTATTCCTGTTGTCAGAGAATTAATGAAAAGTAGAAACAGTATAAAATTATTAAAAAATAAACACGGGAAAGGTTTTACTAATGCCATTAAAACAGGGTTTGCCAGCATAGATGCAGGGGTCGTATTGGTGGCCATGGCTGATCTTGCCGATGATTTTAATAAAGTTGATGCGATGTTTGCAAAGATTAATGAAGGATACGATATTGTTTGTGGTTCACGCTATATGAAAGGAGGGAAACAAATTGGAGGTTCCCGCCTAAAGCAATTTTTTTCCAGAACAGCAGGAGTTTCACTATACTACTTACTTGGGATTCCGACTCACGATGTAACTAACAGTTTTAAGATGTATAAAAAGAGTGTCTTGAATAATCTTGAGATTGAAAGCAGCGGTGGTTATGAATTGGGGATGGAAATTATTATTAAGGCTTTTCTGAATGGATATCGGATTACCGAGCTGCCTTCAACCTGGAGGGATAGAAAGGTAGGCAAGTCAAGGTTTAAACTTTGGCAATGGTTACCTAAATATATCCATTGGTATTTATTTGGTTTAAAGGGTAAAATTAAAAACTTATTACCTGGCGAAACAAGGGTAAAATAATGCGCATTGCTATTAATCTTTTATACGTAAGACAGGGAGAAATTGGTGGATCAGAGATATTGATTTATAATCTTGTCAAACAACTCCTTAAAAACGATAAGGAAAACAATTATATCCTACTAGTTACGCCAAATAATAAAAATATTTTTACATACGAAGATATTCCCGTTAAATATTTAGAGTTTGATTTCGGTAATTATACACAAATCAAAAGGATCTTTCATGAACAATTTATATTGCCGATAAAAATTAAGAAAGAGAAAATTGATTTATTGGTAAATATGGGCAATACAGGGCTGATCTACTGTCCCTGCAAACTAATGTTAACGGTTTATGACCTTTTATACCTTGCTTGTCCAGGGGAATATTCTTTTATTAAACGGCTATATCTTAGAGTTTTTGTTTGGTTGTCATGTAAGCAAGCAGATAAAATCGCGGTGATCTCAGAAAACACAAAAAGAGACATTGTTAATTATTTGCATGTGAAAAAGGACAAAATCACCGTTGTTTATGCAGGTGTCGATTTCGAAAAATTTGCACTTACCGACAGGAACGAATCATCAGAATTTATGCGCAAAGAGTATAATATTAGAGACCCGTATATTTATTCTCCGACATCGTTATTTCCCCGTAAAAACATTAAACTATTGATAGAATCTTTTGTACGGCTAAAAAAAAATAAAAACATACCACACAAACTAGTTATTACTGGGGTAGATCCGCACAAAAGGAGAAAGCTGCTTGAAAAATCAATTGAAGCAATTGGAATGAAGCAAGAAATATTTTATCTTGGAAGAATTCCTGATAAGCATATCCCTTATTTATATAAAGCAGCTGATCTTATGGCATATCTATCTTCATATGAAGGCTTTGGCCTTCCCTTGATAGAAGCAATGGCCGCGGACTGTCCTGTTATTAGCGCAGATAAAGCGTCCCTGCCCGAAGCGCTGGGAGACGCGGGAATAATGGTTGATCCATTTAATATAGAAGAGGTGGCTGATAAAATGTATAAATTATTGATGGATAATGAACTTAGAAATAAGCTTATTAAAAAGGGAAGCGTTCGGTCAAAATCTTTTTCCTGGGAAAAAGTAGCTAAAACATATATTAATAGTTTTAAAGAAATGTAATATAATGCAATATAGCTGTATTCTTGGAATGTTGGGATAAATAAGATGGCAGAAGACATAAACCCAAAAAAGAAAATACTTGTTAGCGGCAGTTCCGGATTTATTGGAAAGCATCTTATTGATGTCTTATTAAAACAGGGCAATATTGTTCTGGGAATAGATAGATCATCTTCTCCGCGTGAAAAAGCGAAAAATTATTTTTTTAAAAAATGTGATATTCTTGACAAGCAAAAATTAATTCAAATATTTGTAGATTTTGAGCCAGACATGTTAATTCACCTTGCTGCCAGAACTGATTTAGATGAAAAGAATAATTTACAAGGTTATGCTACTAATATAGAGGGCGTAGATAATATTATTGAGGCCATTAAAAAAACAAAAAGTTTAAAAAAAGCGATTTTCACATCAACTCAGTTGGTCTGTGAAATTGGCTATATTCCAAAGGACGAACACGACTATCAACCAAATACGCTTTATGGAGCAAGCAAAGTTGCCGGTGAAAAAATTGTTCGAGAAAAAGATGGTGGCGCGGTTGAATGGTGTATAGTTCGTCCAACGACAGTATGGGGGCCTGGAATGAGCGATCATTACAAAAATTTCTTTAAACTGATTTGTAATGGCAAATATTTTCATGTTGGGGACAAAGCGCTTTATAAGTCGTATGGTTATGTTGGCAATGTCGTGTATCAATATCTTAAAATATTAGAAGCTCCAGACAGTCAAATTCATCATAAAGTATTCTATTTAGCTGATTATAGCCCCATTTCATTGCGGGAATGGGCAGAAGCATTTCAAAAAGAACTTGGAGCTAGACGAATAAAATCATGCCCGGTAGCTATTGCTATGATTCTTGCTAAAATAGGAGATGCAATCAATTTTATAGGCTTCAGGAACTTCCCATTTAATTCTTTTCGCATTAATAATATTTTAAGTGAATATCAACTCGATATCTCTAATACGGAAAAAATATGCGGGCCTCTGCCTTACACCAAAGATCAAGGGGTAAAAGAGACCGTTGCCTGGTTAAGAAAAGAAGGAATTACGTAAAATTGAAGAATAAAAAGGTTTTAATTACCGGAGTGGCAGGTTTTATCGGTAGTAATTTGGCAGATAGACTATTGGCCGAAGGATATCAAGTTGTCGGCATTGATAATTTGGCGTACGGGATTAAGGAGCAAATTCCGGATAAAGTAGACTTTTACAAAATGGATATCCGAAAAATAGGCCTTTATTCTTTATTTAAAGGGGTTGATATTGTTTTTCATCTTGCCGCGAAAAATTGCATTAGTGATTGCCAGAATGATCCAACAGAAACAGCGGATATCAACATTACAGGAACGGTCAATGTTTTTGAAGCCGCGAGAAGGGCTGGAGTAAAAAAGGTTATTTATGCCGAATCTTCAGCTTTATACGAAGGTGCAAAATTGTTTCCAACACCAGAAGAGAATGTGTGTCCAGAAAGTTTTTATGCGCTAAGCAAAATTAGCGGAATGTATTTTGCGGAAGCTTATAAGAGATACTTCAATTTAAATACGACAGCACTCCGCTATTTTTGTGTTTACGGACCAAAGCAGGATTACCGGCGTACCATTCCGCCGCTTATGAGCGCTTTTATTATTAAATTGCTAAAAGGACAAAGGCCGGTTATTTATGGTTCAGGCAATAAAAGAAGGGATTTTATTTATGTAGATGATATTAATGATTTTCACATTTTAGCCATGCATGATAAGCGAACCGACGGCCAAGTTTATAATCTTGGATCAGGAATGAATTATTCGGTTAATGAAGTGTTCACAATTGTTCGCAGCAAATTAGGCTCAAGAATTACCCCCATTTATAAAAAGGACTTACCAGGTGAGGCACAGACAACATTGGCAAACATTGCTAGAGCCAAAAAGTTAGGGTGGAAACCGAAAATTAACATTGATCAGGGGATAAACCAAATGATATCTTGGGTTAGGGAAAAGGCAATTTGAATAATCAAATTAAAACAGCTGTAATCCTGGCAGCGGGAAAAGGAAACAGACTTGCCGGGGTGGTTGATGATATTCCAAAACCCATGATTAATATTAACGGGAGGCCAATTCTTGAACATAATTTATTAAGTTTAAAAAACATTGGAGTAACAAATATATATCTAAATTTACACCAGTTGCCCGAAGTTATAAAAAACTATTTTGGAAATGGAGAAAAGTTCGGTGTTAAAATCACCTATTCTTTTGAGCCGGAGCTCTTAGGAACAGCGGGCGCGTTGAATAACTTTAGGCCATATTTGAGTGAAAAACCATTTATGCTAATATATGGGGATAATCTTATTAACTTTGATCTTGTTTCTCTAATTAATTTTCACGTTAAAAAGGACGGTTTGGCTGCTTTAGGTTTGTATTATAGGGAAGAGGTACATTTAAGCGGCGTGGTAGAAACATCCACAGATGGATTAATTACAAGGTTTGTAGAAAAGCCTTTGGCTGGAAGCGAGAGTAGTCACTGGGTAAATACAGGGGTGTATGTGCTTGCCCCTAAGATTTTAGATTATATTCCAAGTGCTGGTCGGACAGATTTTGGAAAAGATCTTTTTCCAGGCTTAATTAAAAAAGGGGAGAAACTTTACGGACTTAAAGTTAATGGGCAAGTCATCCCAATTGATACCCCTAAGCTATTAGAAATTGCTCGAGGAGAATAAAAAATGATAATAACTAGAACACCATTTAGATTCACTTTGGGGGGAGGGGGCACAGATTTGCCGTCCTATTATTCTAAATATGGCGGGTTTATATTCGCGGCAGCGATTGATAAGTATATGTTTATTAATGTTAACCGACCGCTAATTGATGATTTAGTTCGGGTTAAATATACAAAATCTGAAATGGTTGCACATTGTGATGATCTGCAGCATGATATTGCACGAGAAGGCATGAGAATGATGGGGATTGAAAATGCCTTAGAAATAATATCTATGGCCGATGTGCCTGCGGGGACAGGTTTGGGATCTTCGAGCTGTTATGCAGTTGGGCTGTTAAACGCTTTACATACAATGAAAAGAGAACATGTATCTTTGCAAGTTATTGCGGAAGAAGCATGCGAACTAGAGATCGTAAGATTAGGAAAGCCTATTGGTAAGCAGGATCAATATATGGCGGCTTTTGGAGGCCTGACTATATTGGAAATAGAAAAAGATGGTAAAGTTCGCACAAGAAAGGCAAAAATTAAAGATTCAACTATGGATGATTTAAACAGAAATCTTCTTATGTTCTACACCAATACTTCACGCAGCGCGGATGAAATTCTTTCCGAACAAAGCAATGGAGCAAGAGAAGAAAAAGCAGATGTAATTGATAGCATGCATTTTATAAAAGATATCGGCTATAAGATATTAGAAGCAGTAGAAGGAGACAATATTACTCAAGTTGGGGTATTATTTGATGAACATTGGAAATATAAAAAGAAAATTTCAAGTAAAATGTCCAACGCGCGTTTTGATCACATCTATACCATGGCAAAAGAAAATGGTGCATTAGGAGGAAAGATTACAGGTGCCGGAGGAGGCGGATTTTTTCTGTTTTATATTGAAGAAGGACAAGGTGTTTTTAGGGAGAAAATGAAAGAGCTTGGTTTAAGAGAGATGAGATACCGTTTTGATTTTGAAGGAACTAAAGTGTTGGCGAATTTTATGAATGGGATAAGATAATGCCAGTAGAAGACATAAGAATTGGTGTAGTTGGCTTGTGGCATTTAGGCTGCGTTTTAAGCGCCGTATGGTCAAAAATGGGTTTTGAGGTTATTGGGTTTGATTATTCTAAAGATTTAATTGATCGTCTCAATCAAAATAAACCGCCTATCTTTGAGCCCAAGCTTGTAGAAACGTTAGCAAGTTCGATAAAAACAGATAAACTTAAATATACAAATGAAATTAAAGAATTAAGGCATTGTGATTTTGTGTTTTTAGCTTATGATACGCCCGTTTTAGACAATGATGAGAGCGATGTCACACTTCTACAAAAATCCATTCATGATCTTGGGAATATTTTAAAGAACGGGACAATTATTATAGTTAGTTCTCAAACACCTGTAGGAATGTGTTATAAGTTTAGAGAAGATGTACAGAAGAAAAATTCCACATTAGAGCTTGTTTATTCGCCCGAAAATTTAAGATTAGGTGAAGCAATCGAGTGTTATCTTAAGCCAGAGAGAATTATCTTAGGTGTGGAATCTGAATGTGCACGCGCTAAAAGTATTGTTTTATTTAGTAAAATTCAAGCTGAAATTATAACCATGAGTATGGCCAGTGCTGAAATGGTAAAGCATGCAATTAATGCCTTTTTAGCTAATTCTATTGTATTTACCAATCAACTTGCCGATCTTTGCGAAGTTTCGGGGGCGAATATACTTGAAGTAATCAAAGGGATGAAAACGGATGTACGAATTGGAAAAAAAGCCTACCTGTCTCCTGGTATAGGCTTCTCCGGTGGTACACTTGGTCGCGATTTGCGTGTTTTGAACAAATTAAACAAGGCATCGGGACAAAAATCTTTTCTATTTGAAGTAATTACAAACTTAAATTCTGAAAGAAAAAATCTAGTTGTAAATAAAGTAATCCATTTATTGGGTGGCGAATTATTAAATAAAACAATCGCTGTATTAGGCATTACATATAAACCAGGGACAAGTACCCTTAGAAGGAGCCTTCCTCTGGAAATTGTTCGGATGCTTTCACAGAAAGGCGCTCAAATTAAGGTCTACGATCCTAAGGCTAATTACGATGAGCTGGAGGAGAAACCATCGTTTCAGGTATGCTGTTCAATTGATGACGCAATATTAGGAAGTAGTCTTATTCTGCTATTAACTGAATGGGCTGAATTTAATGATTATGATTGGGAAGGAAACGCCACTTTAGTAAAGGGGAAAATGATTTTAGATACGAAAAACTCCCTTTGTAATTTAGGCCTTGCTCAAAAAGGTTATTCTTATTATGGCATTGGTTTTAAAAATGGATAAAGGTATGAAATGAGAGCTTTAACCAATAAGAAGATAATAATCACTGGCAGCAGTATGGGTATTGGTCTTGCAGTCGCGAAAAGATGTGCTAAGGAAGGCGCTCAATTGATTTTAATTGCTCGGCATACAAAGGAACTAGAAAGAGCACTTCAGACAATTGATAGAAAGAAGCAATTCCATCGATTTTATTGCTTGGATGTTAGTGAGCGCGACAAGGTAAGTGCATTAGCAGAAACAATAGAAAAAGATGTTGGCTATGTTGATGGATTGGTTAATTGTGCGGGGGTTTATGGCCCAATTGGAAAAACAAGTGAAATTGATCCCGTTGAACTAGTAAAAACAATAGAAATCAATTTATTGGGAACATTTTACATGTGCCATTATTTTATTCCCTTAT